>MDTC01151435.1_pt1 | contig 47239 bp, 55 predicted proteins | sample 811181 | NCBI WGS metagenome assembly MDTC01 (sample SAMN05326644, study PRJNA326480) | marine metagenome | isolation source: seawater | place: Pacific Ocean: North | collected 2011 | reverse complement strand
GTGTCTCCTCCCGCCACTCCCACAGTGCGTACGACAGCACCGCGACAGCGACCCCAGCAACACCCAGCCATAGATACCAATTAACTCCTTCACTCACCGTCTCAGCACCCTTCACTCCCTGCCCCACCTGCGTCATTACAACGATATTTCGGCAGCGGTTTGTCTCGGGGTTTCTTTCTTGGCCTTCCTTACAGGGCGCAGGGCCGTTATCTTGCGCTATGTTTCGGCAACGATTCGTTTCAGGGCTACGGTATTGGTTCTCTTTGCATGGTGTAAGGGTCGTTTGACTAGTCTCAATACTTCGACAACGGTTTGTTTCCGGGCTGCGATACTGATTAGCCGCACAAGGTTTCAGAGAAGATGTGTCAGATTCTTGCTGCAATGATGCATACAGGTTCTGTTTGTTTGGTGTAGGGGCCGAAGTGTACATCCAGCTATCGTCAATATATGCCCACGCCATACCGGATGCAGGCTCATCGTAGAGTACTATCTCGCCTACAGGAACCTCACCACTATACAGCCGTACACTACTCGTAGAGTTGAGTAAGGTAAAGGAAATCTCTTCATTTGTGAAGGCACGGTATTCCTGCGGTGCAAGCGATGTATCTTCGGGAAAGGCATAGGTTTTTTCAAGTGACTTCCCTACCCTAAGCGTATAATTCGCAAGCTCCACAGTATGATCTTGGTTGGGGTTGTAGAGTTCAATAAACTCGTTGCCAGTGTCGGTCCCCACTGGATTAGGAAGAAGCTCGGAGACGACAGGGGATAGGATACTATCATCAATATCAGGGTCCTCTTGGAGGATTTTTTCGTACTCTACCACTTCGTTGAGTGGTATGCCGCCAGATGTCTCTACCGTCCAGTCGGCTTCACCACCAAGTATCGCGTACATACGCGGCTCTTCAAGAAGAATTTGTCGTGCCCACATTTTTCCAGAAGCAAGCGAGGATGTCCAGGATTTCACGTCTATAGAGGTCTTGTTTGCATCTACTATGGTTAGTGTCTCCGAGCTTCCGACGATACTCCCACTTGATTGGTTCGTTGTAGTATACGTGTACGGCGGTACCTCAAATAGCTCTGGCGCTGTTTCGAAAATGTCCTCAGAGGCGATAACTGCGTGCGAATAGCCTGAAAGCGAATACCCTGTATTTTCTGAATTGAAGCAGAAAAAGGTAACCTCGTATTTATTGGCAAGACACCACCCAGAAATGTCGATAACATCGGCGGTGGTGTTGTATAGTACAACAAACTCTTCACGCGCGGCGCCCACCCCGCCCGCTTGAATGTGGGTAATAATGACCGAAGATGCTGAAGAAGCGTGCGTAGGGGTTACGCACGCACTACCGATGCACACTACCAAACCCAAAAATAGTCCACATATCTTCTTCAGCATATTCTCAGTATAGCTACGAAAAATGAACTAGTTTTGAACTATTTTGATGAAATAAAGTTACTCGACGTCCACTTGAATATCAGCATTAGTATGCACATTCGTCACATCGTCAAGATCGTCAAGTGCATCAAGTACCTTCAATACCTTAGCGGCGGTTTCAGTATCTTCAATAGGTACCTGTGCGTTTGCTACATACTGTAGTTCAGCACTTGTAACAGCTAACCCGGCCTCAACAATAGCACTACGAACCTTTGCAAGTTCTTTTTGGTCGGTGTACACGACAAGCTCTTCACCCTCTTCAACAGCATCCTCTGCACCAGCATCAAGCACCGTAAGTAACGCGTCCTCTCCCGTCGAGGCGACGGTAATTACCCCTTTTCGGGCAAACTGAAACATCACACTTCCGGCGTCGGCGATACGACCACCGTTTTTTGATAGAGCATTACGCACATCAGGAAAAGTACGGTTTTTGTTGTCGGTGGCGGTCTCAATAATAATGCCTACACCGCCCGGACCCATGCCTTCGTAGGTTACTTCTTCAAGCACAGCAGCATTTTTATCCGCTACGCGGTCTATCGCTCGTTGAATATTCGCCTGCGGCATATTTGCTTGCTTAGCCTTTTCAATCGCCATTGCAAGCGCCGAGTTCATGGTGGGGTCAAGCCCGCTACGCGCAGCAATAGCAATTTGGTTGCCAATTTTTGTAAAAATAGCACCACGCTTGGCATCTTTGGCGCCTTTTTCTCGCTTAATAGTAGACCACTTACTGTGTCCAGACATAAAAGAAAACTCCGTTTAGGTTTTGGTCGTTTTAGCTATTATAACAGATAAGAGGTAGGTTTTGAAGGGACGCTATTGTATCACGGCGGGGCCGAATGAGGTTGAATTATTTGCCGCGCCATCCCACGACCAGCCCGGGTAAGAACCGTCGCCGTAGGAATACTCGCTTGAGCCGGCCACCACCATCACTGCGTCAACATCAAACGTAACGGCGCTCGTAGTCGTTCGTAACACATAGGCAACGATATACCCAGAAGCAGGGGCTGTGTGACTGTAAGATAGGCGCCCTTGCTGGCCTGCGCTACTCAACGTTATCGACCGAGTAGCCTGCCCACCACCTACGCCCTGGAGAGAGAGTCTGTAGGTACCGGCGGAAACGGCTCGAATTGACAGGGAATAGGTCATGGCTTCGCCTTCTGTTATAGCGCTAGGGATACTAAGGTTCGTTCCAGAATCAGTCGCCCCACCTGAATTAGTCACCACCCTCACGCCATAGGATTGACTCATTGCTGCGGCTGAACTTCGGGATGTTGTTGCATTATTTGCCTGACTATAGCCATTTGCATTAGCCTCAAGAGAGGGGTTAGTAGACAAGTTTCGTACACACCTGCCCTCAACCGCGCCCCCAGAGGTATCAGAAACAGCAAAAGACAATGAACTATTTCCAGTATTCGTCGCGCTTACGCAGTAATGTGTCCTGTCTGGCGACACAAGATATACATAGTCTATATCCGATGTATCCGTTAGTGAGGTTGCTGCTTGAAATGCCGCTTCATTTTGCGGGTACAGGTCGACATTATCTACTGCAAAAGCTGCTACTTTTTTGGATGCCTGCGAGGCTGCAGACTGTAAAGCAGATTGCTTGGCACGATCTTGAATGCCAGTGTAAGCAACGATAGTTATTGCCGCGAGAATCGCAATAACAACGATAACAATAAGGAGTTCAACGATGGTAAATCCTGAATGTTTTGCCCACTGTTTCATTAGTTTCTAGTATACCCTATTACATTTTATTATTAATAATTCAACGATAGTAAAGCCGTTTCTGCTGCCCGTTTTCACGTTTTACGCCCCCTATTTATGGTTGTTGTGCCCTGGGACGCTCTTTGTGAAAAAACACAAAACTCGCCGCCAGGTGAGCCTCTCGACCCTACAAAGGTTTCCCAATGCAACGCACAAACGAACCTGAACGACGAGTTCAGTATGTTTGTGCGTTTTCTACACCATGCCTTTCGCCTTTTATAGGGCTACTCAGGGTAGGTGGATGCCAAATTGTCATCACACTATAAAAGTGCTTACGAACAGTGTACCACCATAGCACGAAGCCTACAAATACCGCGTACTCCCAAAGGGGATTTTGGTTGATACATATATACCCGTATTAAGCGTATCGGCCGAATGAATGGTTCGCTCGCCGTAGCGCACATTAATAGCATCGATAGTACTCGCTACCTGTTGCTCGCGTGCTATGTCATCGGCAAACAGGGTTAGCTGTGAACTTGTATTAGGGGTAAGTTCATAACAATGGATTCCGATTTCCTTGCTGCCATCGGGTGCCCGGGTAAACAATTGTGCCGCAATCGTGTAAATAGCCGCATCACTAAAAAAGGGCAGGGGAGAAAGGGAAGAGGCGTGCCAGTATTCCTTGTCTCGGGTTTTGGTGTACACATATACACCCCGCGCCGCCAAGCCTTGCGACCGCAGCCGCCCGCCTACTGATTCACATAAATGGTGCAAGCGCTGCAGTACTTCTTCGTAGCTGAGGTCAAACCGCTCTAATACATACTGCCGCCCTACCCTGCCTAACTGCGTCTCAATATCGTCCACCTCGAAGCCGCGCAGGCGCTTGTACCACCACTCGCCCACTACACTTTTAAATACCATTTTCTGCAGAGTAACGGTGTCGGCTGCTAAAAACTCACGTGGCGTGTAAATGCCCACACTGTTTAAACGCTTTTCGTTGCGGCTTGCAATACCTGTAAGGTCGGTGAGCTTCAGCCCTTCAAGCACCTGGTGAATGTTTTCATGGGTAATAACATCAAGCCCATCCGGTTTATGCAACCCGGCCGCAGTTTTTGCAAGAAAACGATTCGTACTAATGCCAATATTACAGCGCATCCACACCCCTATTTCATCTTTCAGGCGTTGTTTAATTTCATAGCCAATATCTACCAAACTACGCGCGGCAATGTCGGAACTGGTTTCATGGAAATCTATTACCCCTTCGTCGATACTTTTCATGGTAACGTGAGCCGAGTAATCGCGCATGATATTGAGGAGTTTATGGTACACATACCGATACTTCGATGGATCGCTTTCAAGCGCTATAATATCGGGGCACAGTATTTTTGCATCGCGTAGTTTCATGCCCACTTTTACGCCCTTTGCCTTTGCTTCGTAGCTGGCGGTAACAATAGCGGTATGTTCGGTGCGGCGGTTCACAATAGCCACTGGTTTTCCGCGCAGTAACGGGCGTGCTTGTTGTTCAACGGTAGCGAAACAACTATTAAGGTCAACGTGCATAATGCGCGGCTGTTCGTGGTTAAACTCAGTCATAATGGTCCACCTCCATGGTTAAGTGCCAGGTTAAACGCTCGGCATCAAATTCCAACCGATAGTCGGTGCCGCCATCGGTGACATCAAAAGCGTGGATAGTCTTCGAGCCTTTCGGTAGGGGATGGCGCAGGCCAAGTTCGGTAACGGCGACTTCCCTGCCGTTTTCGCGTTTAAAGCGCACCGGCATACACGGGTGATGGCCGTTTTTAAATACCGCCACTACGTGCACAGGTTCATGTAAAAAAAGTTCGTCATTCATCGCAAAAATTCCTCGTTATAGTAGTTCGAGAAACGTTTCAAAACTGATTCGCCCGTGCGTTTCTAGCCCGTTTCCTTTGCCAGAAGCCCGAAGACGATGAATAACCGTTCGCAGGGGACGCTTTGCCTAGGCGGCCAGTGTGTACTGCGGGGATACTATCCATTATATAATAAAGGTGGGAGGATATCATGCCAAACACCATTGCACAAATTCAACGCACTATTCAAAGTAACGAAGTAAAGATGGTCGAAGCAAGGAAACAAGCCGACCTTGCACGCACCACTGCGCGTCAACAAGCTGACGCGGGCAACGGAATGCGCGCCGATGTTTACTGGCAACAAGCTCAAACTCAAGAACAAAAAGAAATGCAACTTCAAGAAGAAAATCAGAAACTAACAAGCGAGCTAGATGAGTTGCAAAGACAGGTCAACGCACTTGAACAAGAAAAGCTTTCCGAAAGCACCCGCCACGACACCGAAATGAAACGAATTGAAGACCAGTTATCACGCCTTCGCGGTAGCGGGCTGATCCTCTAGCCAAAAGGGGCAAAATTTGATAGAATCGTCCCTGTACTATTTACTTAGTGCAGCCTTATACAAGACGGCAGCGTAGCTCAGTTGGTTAGAGCGCGAGACTCATAAGCTCGAGGTCACAGGTTCAATCCCTGTCGCTGCTACCAAGAAAAATACCCCATATGTCATGGGGTATTTTTCTTGGCTGCACCCCCCTAACGATTGACTTTTTTAAAAAATCTATTATAATAGCTTCATAATTCGCACCTTCCACTCAACAAAAGGAACCGCAATGCACCCCATATTCATCGCCATGCTCATCGGAGCGAGCACTGCGTACGTCGTATGCGGTGCAGCCTTCGTTTTCGGCGCGAAGGCTTTCATGCGCACACAGTACAACGCCACGCAGGACGAAATACGCTGGATGCCCCAGTGGAAACAAGTCCTGGTGTGGCCGTTTCTGCTGTATGCATGGGACGTAAGCCAGCCGGAAGTCGGCTACTTGTCGCGAGAAACCGCCTGGCAGGCACAAGTGCTCCTTACCGAGCGCAACTGTCCAGATGCGGACTCAATCAGCGAAGGACACCTTCCCCCCATGGACACCTACCGGGAGCTTGGTGGCGCGGCCTTCAACGTCATCGCGCACTACAGCGAAAAGTAGCGCGCCCTGCCCCGCAGGCATCTTCCTCTCCCATAAAGAGAGTCGAGGATGCCTGGCGGGGCATTCTCATTGGCAAGAAAAACCACCCTTCTGCGGGTGGTTGATTTTTTATAGGCCTACAATGGCTTCACGTTGCGACCGAAAATCGCGGAGTTCTTCGTTGGTACGAGGGCGGTCCCAGCTGGCGAGGGCAAGGACTTCACTCATAGTTACAGGTTCGATAACGGTGCTTTGGGTAGTGGCTTCCATTATTTTTTGCTTTCTTTTTGTTTTTATTGGCTTATGTACTTATACTAGCATAAGTGGTATAAAAAGTCAATACCTTTTTGACACCCCCGTTACGCTTATGGTATAACTTTGGTAGAGGAATAACGCAAAAAACAGAAACTATGGACATCTTTACCTCACTCGCAATTATCGCCTTCGCCGCGCTTATCCACGCAAGCTTTCAGCTGAGCGTCAGTGTATTAACGCTGTTATCAAGCCATACTATTGGCGCCAAGCGGTCACGGGCTAAACTGCTTCGCCTTACCAGTAGTTTTTTAGGTGGCGCCGCACTCATGAGCCTTCTCCTCCTTGTATCTGCCGCATTTGTGTTCCTGCAACTTTTCGGCGCCCCTGTCAGCCTTGAAGTATGGGCTATCGCCTGTAGCGTTGTGCTTGGTATTGGGGTGGCAGTTTGGCTTTTTTACTATCGCACCAAAAAAGCCGGTACCGAACTGTGGATTCCGCGAGCTTTCGCTAAACACCTTACTAGTCGCACCAAAGCCACGCGGGCTAGTGTTGAAGCGTTTAGCCTAGGGCTTACCAGTGTTATCTCTGAGCTTATCTTTATCATCCCTACCCTTACCATCAGCGCACTTATTCTTCTTGAACTCCCTTCCCAGTGGCAGCTGGTTGGTGCGCTCGTTTACACTTTGGTTTCAAGCCTGGGGCTTATAGTGGTATGGAGCTTGGTTGGCAGTGGACATTCTATCAGTAGGGTGCAAAAATGGCGCGAGAAAAACAAGCGCTTCTTACAGTTTAGTGCTGGGAGCGCGCTGGTTGCCTTAGGTTTCTTTATTTACATTAACGAAGTTGTGGCCTTGGCCACTGGGGCACTATAACGATGCACGAGGGTGGGAACATACAAACGCACGTAGTAAAGAACGGGCGACATCGGCACCCCGAAGCGTTCGAGCGCGAAAAACTCCATAAAAGTATTGTTGCCGCTTGCTTGGGGTCGGGTGCACCAACAGGTAATGCCGAAAGTACCGCCCGCCGTGTCGTTGATGAAGTAGTAAGCTGGCTCCAAAAGCGACCCGAAGTTACCAGCAATGATATCCGTCGTGTTGCCGCCAAAGCACTGCGCACCTATCACCCCGACGCGAGTTATTTATATGAACACCACCGCTCAATAATGTAAGGAGACCCACCACATGCCAAAACATACCTTCGATTACGACCTGATAGTTATAGGAAGTGGCGCTGCTGGTAGTGCTGCCGCAACTATTGTTGCACGTGCTGGCAAACGAGTGGCGATTATTGAAGAAGACACCTTTGGTGGCGACTCGCCCAACTGGGGAAATATTCCAACAAAATCACTGCTGCACGTAGCCCGTATTTACGATGAAGCCCGCCATGCAAACCGTTTTGGCCTGCGTACCTCCACCCTAGGCTACAATTACCCTTCTATTCGCGCCTGGAAAGACCTTGCGGTAAAACGCACCGGCGCTGCAAACAATCGCCATTTTTACGAAAATAATGGAGTGGCAGCGTTTCAGGGTAAAGCGCACTTTTTAACCCCTCACGAGATTACCGTCAATCGGCGACACCTTTCGGCGGCGCATTTTCTTATTGCAACAGGCTCGAGTTGGGTAACGCCAGAGATTCACGGGCTCGATACGGTTCCCTACTTCACCCCCCGCACCATTCTTGAAACACTTCGTCCACCAAAAAGCCTGTTTATTATTGGTGGTGGCGAGTACGGTGTAGAAATTGCCCAACTTATGGCTACGTTTGGCACTAAAGTATATATTGCCGAACAGGCGGGGCGCATTCTTCCCCATCAGGACGCTGAAGTTGGCGAGACGATAGAAAGAGTACTGACCGAGCAAAAGGGAGTCACTGTACTCACCCATAGCCGCGTGCTCTCGGTAGAAAAAGAAGGGCTCACAAAAAAGATCCTTATTTCACGGGCAGGTACCCAAAAACATATTAAGGCCGACGAGATATTGGTCGCCGCAGGCCGTCAGCCAAATGTTGACGCTGGACTTGAAAACGCTTCGGTTGCCTACACCGCTAAGGGCATTGAGGTAAACGACTTTCTTCAAACCAGCACTAAGCACATCTACGCCGCCGGAGACGTATTAGGACGCGACGGGCACACCCACTCGGCGCTTCTTGAAAGCAAAATTGTTGCCCACAACATACTAGAGCGCACCAAAAGCAGCCCTAACTACACCGCCACTCCGGGTATTATCTTTACGACACCCGAAGTAGCTACCGTTGGTCTGAGCGAAGACGACTGCCGACGCCGAGATATCTCTATTAATAAAGCCGTGGCGCCGCTGTCTATTATTTCGCGTAGCAACACTGCCGATTTCCGTGATGGGTTTGTGAAAATTATTACCGACAAAAAGGGTGTGGTGTTGGGCGGAACAATTGTTGCCCCGCACGCCGGTGACATGATTCAGGAAATCGGGTTGGCGGTTAAACATTCCCTTACGGCTGCCCAAATAGCCGACACCCCGCACGCATTTTTATCGTGGGCAGAAGTAATTCGTGTGGCCGCCCAGAAACTGGTATAGTAAAAGTACTATGGGTGGGGTGATTCTTTCAATTAATGCCGGGTCTTCAAGTTTGAAGGTGGCAGTGTTTGACGAAGAAACGCTTGACACCCCTGTTGCTTCAGCTTCAGTTGAGGGTATCGGTACGAACGATTCGTGCTTTATTCCTGGCGGAACCTACGGCAGTAGCGACACCCGCACTCTCCCTATTCCTACGATGGACGCGGCTATACAATTCGTTTCACAGTGGCTCACAAGCGAGGTCCATAGCACCCCAATCGCCATCGGCCACCGGGTTGTTCATGGGGGCGAGCGCTTTAGCGATGCCGCACTAATAGATGATGGTGTCATCGAGTATCTCACCTCCCTTACCCCCTTGGCGCCTAACCATATGCCCGACACGCTTGCTGCTATTACAGCCTTCCGCACCACCTACCCTACCGTGTCGCATGTTGCCTGCTTCGACACAGCCTTTTTTGCGCAGGTGCCTACCGTTGCTAAAACCCTCCCCCTCCCAAAAGAGCTAGGGCTACGGCGATATGGGTTTCACGGGCTATCTTACAGCTCGCTCCTCCATAGTTTCACCAGCCACGAGGGCAACGTTGCTGCACGCGGGCGCATTATTATGGCGCACCTAGGAAGCGGCGCAAGTGTATGCGCCCTAAAAGATGGGCACCCTATTGATATGACCATGGGCTTTACCCCCGTTTCCGGTATTATGATGAGCACCCGCACGGGCGACATTGAGCCCGGCGTCCTAACGTACCTACAGCAAGAAAAAGGCTATACCACCGAGGCAATCACCGAGCTCGTAAGTAAAAAATCAGGTCTTCTTGGTGTATCTGGGCTTAGTGCGGACATGCATACCTTGCTACAAGCGCAGCATGAAAATTCCGATGCCGCGCTTGCAATTGAACTCTTCTGCTACAGAATTACCAAACAAATAGGCGCCTTCGCAGCCGCCCTTGGGGGTATTGATAGTATTATTTTTAGTGGCGGTATTGGCGAACGATCTGCCGAAATTCGCGCCCGTATTTGCCAAACCTTAAGCTTTTTGGGTATTATAGTAGATGAACAGCGAAATGACGCTCATGAACGCCTCATTTCGGCAGACACTTCGGGGGTAGGGGTGCACGTTATACCTGCCAAAGAAGATATAAGCATTGTTACACAGACAGCCGCACTACTGCAGGAAAGGGCACCAGCATGAGCGAGACTACCGTTTCAAATGACGCATTAAGAAAAATGGACGCCTACTGGCGCGCGAGTAATTACCTATCAGTGGGGCAAATTTACTTACGAAACAACCCCCTGCTTCGTCGCCCCCTTGAACTAGGCGACATAAAAAAGATGCTCCTTGGCCACTGGGGCACAACACCTGGGCAAAACTTTATTTACGTACACCTTAACCGTGTTATTAAGCAGTATGACCTTAACATGGTCTACTTATCTGGCCCTGGCCACGGTGGCCCAGCCCTTATGGCCAACACCTACCTCGAAGGTACATGGAGCGAAATTTACCCCGACATGCCGCAGAACGAAGAAGGTATGGCAACGCTTTTCCGTAAATTCTCATGGCCGGGCGGGCTTTCGAGCCATGTGTCACCACAGGTTCCTGGCTCACTTCATGAGGGTGGCGAACTTGGCTACTCGCTAAGCCACGCTTTTGGCGCTGTGTTTGACAACCCTACCCTTATTGCGACGTGCGTTGTTGGTGATGGCGAAGCGGAAACCGGTCCCCTCGCAACCGCATGGCACTCAAATAAGTTCTTAAACCCGAAGACTGACGGTGCAGTACTGCCTATTTTGCACCTTAATGGCTATAAAATTAGCAACCCAACTGTTCTGTCGCGTATCGAGCACGAAGAGCTCGAGCAGCTTTTCCGCGGCTACGGCTGGAACCCCTACTTCGTTGAGGGTGGCGACCCTGACTACATGCATGCCCGTATGGCCGAAGTTATGGACATCGTAACCAACGAAATTAAACACATCCAAAGCCAAGCCCGCGAACATGGCAACACCATGCGTCCTCGCTGGCCAATGATTATCCTTCGTTCGCCAAAGGGTTGGACAGGACCAAAAGAAGTAAATGGCAAGCCAAACGAAGATTCCTTCCGCTCACACCAAGTACCTCTTGCAGTTGACGAGGCTCATTCCGAGAACCTTCCTATGCTTGAGACCTGGCTTAAGAGCTACAAACCTGAGGAACTTTTTGATGAAAGCGGCCGGCTAGTTCCCGAACTTGCCGAACTTGCCCCAACCGGCACGCATCGTATGGGGGCTAACCCCCACGCAAACGGCGGTAAGCTCCTTCGCGAACTGCAACTACCAAACTTCCGCGATTACAAAGTTGAGGTAAGCTACCCAAGTATCGTTAACTCGGGTAACACCCACGCCCTTGGCCCCTGGATGCGCGATGTGATTCGCATGAACCAGCAAAGCCGTAACTTCCGAGTGTTTGCACCTGACGAAACCATATCAAACCGTCTTGAAGCTGTGTTTGAAACCACCAACCGTCAATGGAACGCTCGTACAAAAGACGGCGATGATTTTCTTGCACAAGATGGTATGGTGCTTGATGCTATGCTTAGCGAACACCAGGCTGAAGGATGGCTTGAAGGCTACCTATTAACGGGACGTCACGGTATTATGCACAGCTACGAAGCTTTTATTCGTATCGTCGACTCGATGATGAGTCAACACGCTAAGTGGATGAAAATGTGCAGCGAGCTGCCATGGCGCGAAGAGATCGCTTCGCTTAACTACCTACTGACATCACACGTCTGGCGCCAAGACCACAATGGTTTCACCCATCAAGACCCTGGCTTTATTGATCACATTATCAACAAAAAGCCAGACGTAGCCCGCGTATACTTGCCACCCGACGCCAACACTACCCTCAGTGTTATGGACCACTGTTTGCGGAGCCGCGGCTATATTAACCTGACCATTACCGGTAAACACGAGGCACCACAGTGGCTTACTATGGAACAAGCCGTAGAGCACTGTACGAAGGGCTTAGGTGTTTGGGACTGGGCATCAACCGATGGTAACGAAGAACCTGACGTTATCATGGCTGCAGCTGGCGATATTCCTACCCTTGAGATGATGGCTGCTGTTTCTATTTTGCGCGAAGCGCTGCCAACCTTAAAGATTCGCGTTATCAACATTGTTGACCTCATGCGCCTTCAACCCGACACCGAGCACCCACACGGCCTTAGTGATATTGACTATAATGCCCTCTTTACCACTGACAAGCCCATTATTTTCGCCTTCCACGGCTACCCATGGCTTATTCACCGCCTTATTTACCGCCGCGCCAACCAGCGCGTGCACGTACGCGGCTACAAAGAGGAAGGTACGATTACCACTGCTTTCGACATGACCGTTAAAAACGAACTCGATCGTTTCCACCTTGTTATGGATGTTATTGAACGTGCCCACCTTGATAGCGAAGAAGCGCAGGCGCTATACCAAGACATGCAAACCAAGCTCATTCAACACAACAACTACATTGTTGAACACGGCGAAGACATGGCCGAAGTGCGCGAGTGGGTGTGGCCGTTTGGGCGAAGCTAGTATAGACCCGTAGTCTATATCGAGCCACCAGCGCCACCAAGCTGGTAGTATAACTCTCCATTTCCTACACCCGTACTTGAACTGTAACGCATTTTCCCACACGATAAATTACCATCATCAAGCGCGGTATCTACTTCTTGTAAGGTAGAGAGGTATGGTGTTACTCCGTAGATAATAACATTCACACCAATTGCAGCCGCTTGGCAACCATTATATGTGTCCCCGTCATTATCGTATATCCAAGAAAGCCCGCTCACTCCCGAAACTTCGGGAATTGTTTGTAGGTAATTACTAAGATTAGTACCAGCTATAATGTCATTCAGATTAGGATTACCCGTCCCTAATAAATCTTGCTCGCGCCAATAGGTACTCCGCTGATCGGCGGTTGCCTTTAGCTGGAATGCTTTCTCTACCTTGCGGACTGCATCGGTAAAGCCTGATACTCGTGCGCGTTCTTGAATACCCGTATAGGCAACAATTGTTATTGCCGCAAGAATAGCTATAACTACGATGACGATGAGAAGTTCAACAATAGTGAAACCCTCCCTTCGCACTAGGAGGCGCTCCTACTGTATACGCTTGCAGGAATAACAATCTTCGACTGACTACCGTAAGCCCAACGAAGCTCCATTAACGCATTGCCGCCCATCTCACCCGTCTCGAACACGACGGGTACCACCTCACCCGCATTCAATGCTATCGTTCCAGAGTATTCACCCCAACCACCACCCCACCGATCAACCACAAGGTTGCCATCTACATATAAGCGTTGTAGGTCGTCAACCCTGCCGTAAAATGTATACGTAGCCGTAGAAGGGGCTGTGATGTAAGTTGTATAACGTGCAGAAAAGTTGTCAGTATTTACCACGCCCGGCATTGGACTTGAGGTGCCATAATTAATGTTAATATCCTCTACATACTCTGTATATACAGGATTACCAGACAGAGTGGTGTTATTAAAATACTCAGCCTTAATCTGCCCACACCCACCTTCAATAGGGCTCTCCCTAAATTGCGTAGAATATTCCACCCCACCATTTGTACCTGAAACGCAGTACCCTTTGCCGCCCAACACTGCTCTGTAAGCGTAAGTAGTGTCGCCCGATCCTCCTACTACTGCCTGAAACGCAACTGTATCCGCAGGATAGCTTTGATTATCAACAAAATAGATATCAAGTTTTTTAGCGGCTTGGGCTACAGCAGTTTGCGCCGCGCTCGCCCGTGCCCGCTCCTGAACACCTGTATAAGCAACGATGGTTATCGCTGCTAGTATCGCAATAACCACTATCACAATGAGTAACTCAACGATAGTAAACCCTTTTTGTGTTACTGCCCACGTTTTCATTACCTTAAGTATACCATCATCCCTAAGGCCTTGAAAATTTTATCCACATCTGTTAGGATAGTGTTTGTACCGCGGGGTGGAGCAGTCTGGTCAGCTCGTGTGGCTCATAACCACAAGGTCGTAGGTTCAAATCCTGCCCCCGCTACCAAGAAAGACTTTTCAGAGACTGGAAGGTCTTTTTTGTTAGGTAATACTCTGTAAAGTGTACTTATTTCGGTGGTTCCAAACCTTTCATTGTCAGCATCATACACCAAACCCTTTGGAAACAATGCACTTTGGAACTTTTGCTTTGCGAACGGCGAGGCGATTTGCCATTGAAGCTTCGTGTCACGCATAACAGCAACGGCTAAGTTGATATCTTTCTCTTGAATGCTTTGCCGAGCCTCAAGCTTACGCAACTGCTTGGTTAACTCTTCCTTTTCATCGTCGAGAGAATCCACCAGGATATTCTTATCTTCTTCTGCGAGCTTATCGGCCGTGTACTTCTTTAGTATTTCAAGACGATTGTCCGCAATGGTGTCGAGCTTTGCGCTAATCGCAGCCTTTTTACTATTTACCATACTCAGCTCATAAGCCATGCGTTTAACGATTACTTCTTTAAAAAGCTCTATGACAGCCTCCTGCGGCTGGATGCGTTCAAGTACCTTTTCGAAGTTATCGTGCATTGAAACCGCTTTAATTGACCTCACAAGGCCTTTGCAGCTGGGACGGAAGCAATCGTAACGAGGAGACTTAGTGCCCGAACCACTGCGAGGTGCCGACGCATACATCGGCTTGCCGCAATTTGGACACATAAGAGTACCTTTAAGTGGATAGTCTGGGTGTAACTTTCGCCTTACCTCACCCGCTCGCTTCCGCTTGCCATAGAGCAGGCGTTGGTTTGCTTCGTAAGTTTCCTGAGAGATGATTGCCTCGTGCTTCCCCGCAACCAACTGGCCTTCCGTAAAATTATTCCTTATGTAACCCGCGTAGATAGGGTTCTCAAGCAGCTTGTGTACGCCCGTCTCTCGCATAACCTTACCACTCCGACTACGCAGTCCTATTGCATGTGCATAGCGCGTAAGTTCAGCTTTCGTTATATTTCCTTCAGCGAAGCGTTCAAGCACTCGCCTAACAAGCGGAGCCTTATTGTCTGGCTTAAGTGTAGGGCGGAGCTTACCAATATCGTTTAGCACTTTGTGTGTCTTGTAGCCAACCATGGGGGCGCCTTGCCAATACCCCTGAAATGCAAGGGACGTCATGTTATCAACGGTAAACGCCTGCTTCACATGATTGTCGTACTCACCAACAAGCACACTAAAGCCTTCCATGAATCGCCCTTGAGGTGTACCATCAACCGCTTCAGTTGCCGAACGTACACTCACCCCATACTCTGCAAGTGGCATGGCGAAACCAATAAAGTATTCTGCCGTATCACGAGACGCTCGGTTCATTTTGTACACAATAGCGTGGTCGATTTCATTTGGATGCGCTTTTACATACGCTACCATCTCGCGAACGCCAGGTCTATCTGTGTTCTTCCCGCTCTTCGCCTCATCAACGAAGGTCTTCACAAGCTCCATACCCTCACGGGCTGCATACTCGTTAATAGCACCTATCTGCGTCTCGATACTCTCGCCATTAATCTGTCGCTCGCTTGATATGCGAACGTAACCTATCGCTCTCTTACGCTTGGTTGCCTGGTATGGTCGTGTCATTGCTTATTTCGCTCTCTTTGGAACCATTATACGACAAATTTTCATCTGCTAATAGATACAATGCATCAAGCAATTCTTCCACTTGGTCATCCGCCATCCCAACGGCAAGCTTACCTAGCTTACGGCGTGCGGTTTTAAGGTTTACTCTCTTTTCCATTTAAAAAACCTCCCCTCGAGAGTGGGAGGATACGTAGTGTAACTGCCGCTCTCGATGAAATATTAATAGTAATAAATCATCGATTACGGACGGGAGTCACCTTAGCGCGAAGCATTGTCGGTAGGTCCATTGGCTCGATACAGCCACCTGACTTTTACACGTTTAGACCCCGCAATTGTATCTCCCTTTTTAAAATTAATCAACTGCTAAACCAGATGTTATAATAAAGTCGTCTACATCAACACAACGAGAGCACGCAATATTGTTGCGCATTGGTTGCTTATTAAAATGGGCAGCCATTCAATGCAGTATGAGCAACCCTCGTATTGTTGGTGTAGACAGCCATAAGGATGGCTGTCCTTTTTATTGGATAGATAATGCTAACTACACTGGAGGCTATATGTCTTATTATTCGGCAAACAAAAGGCGCGTCAATAAGGACAGCGTCGACTCTGCTCTTGCAAAACTCGAAGCGCTTCCGCACTTCACCGACTTACTGACACAAGAGGAGGGTTCTCGCGATCGCTACAAAGATAGACTCTATGAACTAAACGAGGTACTTTCGGTGCTGTGTAATTTGCTCAGCGCACCAAAGGCGGAAACTTATACCATCACGGAAAGTGATAATAGCTATAGTGAGTTCAACTTCCAACCTGATGAAAAAAAGTTTATCAAACGATTCTCAATTATATACCTATATCTTCAACACAAGCCTAAATCGATGCTAGAAAGTATAGTCTTTGAGGGTTTGGTAAGCGATTACGCCTTAATGTGCATGGCGGTCGGTGTTGCATCGGGCAACCTCAGCAACAATAGCACGGCTCCAACGAGCGAACAAAAAGAGGCCACGTATAATCACCTCCTTAATACCTATTTCGGGCAAACACCCCTGCCAAGAGATACCCGCAAGCTATTCAAGCTCTGGGTAAAGGGCTGCGCAGATGCAACAATCTACTCCGAAAACTCACCCATTAAGGTAAACTTCCTACAGAAATCAGCAATACAAAACCACGGCTATCAGTACGTCATGATGGGTAATCTTTTAAGTCTTGAGCTCGATACACCGAAATAATTAGCCATACGGTCAACAGAGACATAACACAATAAATCAGTAAAAACTGCTATGCGTTCACACAAGCCTTCTCGCATATCCGCCTATTTGTTTCGATGCTAGATTGTAGTTAGTAATAGTTATATCCTCTTTGCCACTAATTATAAAACGTAGCGGGTGGGGAAAAAGTGGGGGTCATTAATCCTTTATTTAAGGTATGCAATACGGGGGGCACTTTCCTCTACTTGCACCTTTATGGGAACCCATTAAATAGGAGGGTAGTATGTAAATCCTTTCTTACTTAGCCCGCGATAATCACAATTACAGCAACCGCTGAAACCAGAGCAACGGCACTGACAGTACCAGCAATACCAATACCGGCAACGACAGCATGTTGTTATAGTTACGCATTCGTGGTACCATTAACAACGATCCTCCGGTGGTGGCGAAAGATTGTTGTGTACATTTTCTTGATATCGAAAATCTTTTAGCATATAGTAAAGACACAAGAAGTGTATGGATGGCGATAGTACACTAGCTGCGATACCTGAATTGCATTAACAACCGACCGCCTGGTAAGCTGTTACTTTTACTCCCCATTTAAATGGAGACTTTGAGTAGCCGCGTACTTTGCGCTACACATGAACGAAAGTTTGTGTTTCAAAGGATGATAAATAAGCCCCGGTCGTAATGACAAGGGCTTATTTATTTTGCATCTTAGCTCACTTCAATGCTTACCTATTACCAGTTGCGCTCGCTGCTATTAATCCAGGCACCGACACCTGGGGCAAGATTACGCCAAGAGCCGTGCTTCTTCAACTGCATGACAAATAACTTATCGTCAGAGTCACCGGCGGCTTCAAGTTTCTTTACCCACGCATCGGGTGATTGAGCAGTATCAATCAGCCATACCGACTCCTGGGCGTGAATATAGTCAGGCGCATCTTTAATCGCCTTAATTACGTCGTCGTAATCGCGGTTAGGGTTATGTAAATCGTATGCAACTAACAGAATCATGGTGATTCTCCTTAAATTGTTAAGGTACGCGAATACACCCGGTGAGCACAGGGCACCTGCGTACAGGTTTATTTAGTAGGGAGCACAGGGTTCTCACCTGTAACAAGCGAACTGCTTTTATGTTTCAAAGGATATGTTGAGACGGTATTATGCAGTTGTTTTGTACCGCGGTTTCTAAAACCGGTGCTTTATATATTCAGCCACCTCCCCTCGATGGCTGGTGATTCCTTTTACCTCGAGTTCCCTCTGAGATATCTTAAGTTCACACCACTAGTACGACGTAATAGTTCACTTCGAACCAGTGTCGTGAGCTTACTTATCTATTTTACCTCTGTTTGTTTTTAACTCGCAACTTTATTCAAGTGCTGACTGTACTATAGCATTAGCATGTACTAATTGTCGAGTGGTTTTAGCGAGTAGAAATGACAACAAATAGTGTTTTTTTGCACGCATTACGACTATGATACGCTATATATAGCGTTTATGCTTTTTAGTCGTTACTTGCGCTACACCATATATTATGTGATTAAACACAAATACCCCTTAGTACCTTGTTAGTTTATATATAACACCCTTAGTTTGCGGCGACTATCATCCCAGGTAAACCTGTTCTAATAGTTCGCCCGTGTCCCTATAAACAGTAGTTCATCCCCTAGTAACTCAGCCCATCGTGCAATCTCTTCACAGATATCGTTCCAAAACTCTTCCACTTGGGCTACCAAGAAAGACTCTGAATTTCTTCAGAGCCTTTTTTGTTTCCTGGCACTACGGTGATTACTGCGCCGTTACTGGCCCCGCCTGGAACCCTGGGCACCATGCGGTAATTGGGCTTGCTACACTCAGGTAGCCGTAGTCATTAGGAGGGTATACTCGAAGCTTTGTTGCGCCGTCGGCACAAACACCGGCGTCAAAGTTACCTTCTTCGGGATAGGTTACAAGGGCGGTCGCCGATGCGTTCACCGCAAGGGTGACGGTCGTTGCTTCTTCACCGGTCATACGATCGGCCGGAGAGCCAATTTGGTTACCATTGTCATTTACAAGCGATACTCCAGGATAGCCACCAAGCGTACATTCACGCGTACCAGAGTTTGTAAATACGAGGCTGGTTGAAAGTGAACCTGCACCACCGCCATCGCCCTCACCCAAGGTAAGAGTGAGCTCGTCGGCATTACAGGTTGGTTCCGTCACAACCTTCGGCTGAACGTTAGAATTTGACGAGTTGTTGTTCGAATCGTTATTCGCACTGTTTGAGGTATTGTTTTGTGATGTGCCATACCAGTACGCACCAAACGCCACGCCCCCTAGTAGAATAATTCCTAATACAACTGATAGTATTATGACGGTTGCTTTCATGCTTCTCTGCCCCTTTTCTCACGTTACTACGCGTATTAGTATACGCTTATGAAGCGCTGACGGCTAGCTTTCGTCGCTACCAGTAATACTTTGGCTATAGCCACCAAAGAGGAAATTAAGCCATTGCTCAAGGTTGGTAACATTCTCTTGTGGTACCACCACCAGGCGCGTTTCTTGTGTATCACTCGCCTTCGCTTCTTCACTATTTTCGGGCAAAATCAGGACGCTTTCGCCAGGCATTACCAACCCAAGTGACTCACGAGCTTGAAGCTCACGGTATTCATTGGTTTGATAGTACTGATTCTGCAGGGTAAGGTTATCGACTTGCAGCTGCGCGAGTTCAAGCTGCTGACGGCGGTAATCGACCTCTTTTTGCAGGTCGTAATTGCGCTGCATCACCCCAAGCGAGCCCCACACCCACCCGGCGGCAATAATAAAGGCAGCAACAATAACCACGTTATTGAAGGTTGCGTATTTGTGACGAATTGCGTAGGCAATCTTTTTTATATGTGTTTGTAGCATAAGCGCCTCTTTCCCTAGTATAGCCTAACAGATTGAACTACGCTATAATGTATCGGCATGGGGCTGTAGCTCATCGGTTAGAGCAGGCGGCTCATAACCACTTGGTAGATGGTTCGATTCCATCCAGCCCCACCAACGAGCTTATACTTTAAAAAAGAACTTCAATAGAAGTTCTTTTTGTTATGATATAAACATGCGTTACACCATTAAACAGCCGCAAGTAAGCGACGCTCTCGAGCTTGCCAAGATGCATAATCAATCATGGATTGAAACATATCCGAATGAAGAATTTGGCATTAGCAAAAAGTATATTGAAGACAGAGTTAGCGGCAGACTTTCCGCGGAGGGAATTGAACGCCGAGTGGCGGCGATTGAATCATCTTCCAGTAACGGAACTTACTTTTTGCGCACAGCACATGACGAGTCTGGAAGAATCGTTGGATTCATTGATGGTAATCTCAAAGACGACGGATATTGGCTTGATGGATTATACACTTTAGAAAGTACGTACGGTACGGGCCTGGGTAAATTACTTTGGGAGGCATACCTACCCTGGACTAAAAACAATGACATCACTTTGACCGTAGCAACTTACAATCAACGCGCCATAAAATTTTATGAGAAACTGGGCTTTAATAAGATAATTGGATCAGAGGGTACGTTTGGAGACACCCCAATTCCTATTATTAATATGATCCGAAAGTCAAAATAGTTCTAACTTCCGCCATAATGCCCCGCCAACGAGCTTATACTTAAAACACTTCCCTTGAAGTGTTTTAATTTACGCCTACCCGCCTGAAGCATCAATGGGATAATGCCCCAATCACACCAGAATATTGACAATTAGCGCTGGTAGTTGTACAATAATACAATATGTCTTCTATCGAAAGCCAGATTGATGCGTTAAGCCCACAAATTGTTGGCATTCATAGCTATGCTGCTTCATGGCCACAGGGATCACATGGAGCAATAGGGCATGGACACGCGTACGCATTTGATGGAGAGATCCGTAGATTCCCTAATCAGTTTAACAATAGCCCATTGGTACTAGGTGGAGATCCGATGCCTTATTCCGTGGAAACCCCTCGCAATTTGAGATCACAAGTTTCCGATTCGGACATCAGCCAGCGTATAATTACAACCGAACTTGAAGTCCTCCTATCAAGAAATGCCGACAAATTGATTGAAGTTACCAAGCGAGGTCTGTTCGGCGCACGACGTGCCCAAGAACTACGTCGAACAACTGAACAAACACCATACCGACCAACAATTGGTGAAATAGTCGGTGATGATAACCCGACCCCCGCGTCTCTGATAGGCTACAACTTCACTCAGTGGGACATGTACCGCGATGCCGCAAATCGTCCGGGCGGCAACTTTGATTTTGCGGTCATCACAAGTCCCGCTCGCGTCGCGGAGCTTCTGGAGAGCTTGAAGATGGACCCTGCTAACGGCCGGAAGTTCGCGGAACACATCCTAAGGAGCGTGTTTGGCATTACACATGAGAATATACGCACACCAGACTATAGTGCGGTCGATGAAGCCGCTCCCTACACTCAATATGTCGATTCGACCAGAAGCAAGCCACACGAGGGAATTAAAGTAAGGACAGTTTAGTTCTAACTTCAACCATAACACTCCACAACAAGCTTATGCTTAAAAAGAACTCTTTACGGGTTCTTTTTTGTTACTATAAAGGCATGTTAGTTTTTATTAGCGGCAGTATCAATTCAGGTAAAACCACGACATCACAAGCATTAGCGAAGCGACTAAACGCCGCATTCATCAATGTAGATGACTTAAACGACACAATCCCCAACTTTAATCTAGCAACGGATCTTGATAAATCAATGGATCTCGCGATAGCGACTATCAATAGACACTCTTCGGAAGGTAAAGATGTTGTAGCAAATTACGTTGTCCGAGAAAAAGACTGGGACCGTTTTAATAAAGAAATCACGACTACGCCACAATACATGGTTACCCTCGCTCCACGAATTGAAATTGCCCAGAGCAAGCGTGGCGATAGAGTCCTCAGTGACTGGGAAAGATCACGCATCAAATACCATTACGATACAGGCATAGCGTCGCCGAGCTTTGGACACATCATCGACAACTCGGACATTACGGTTGACGAAACCGTTGAAAAAATAATGCACATTATCTCGCGAGAATAGTTCTAACCTTGATCATAACGCCCCAGCAGATATTGACTTTTTCGTTATTATTTGTTATAATATACATATCTGGGCATGTCCCAGCGCGACCCCTTTCTATATGATTGGAATTGAAATGAAGTGGAACAAGTTCGCTGAGTTCGCCGCCAACAACCTCATGCTGGGTAAATTCCTGGATGAGCAGATTGGACCAGGCGCACTCAACACGAACGTCTTCCCCACTTTCAAAGACTGGGTGGAGAAGCAAGTCGACTATGTCGCGGTTCGTCCTTGGACGTCTCTCGACATGTCAAGTACGGACAACGTCCGTACCGGGATTCAACACATCGTGTACTACCATATCGAGAACGAAGAGAACGCAGGCGGAAGAGCCCGCTATCTCAACGACCGGCAGACCGCCGAAGAGTCGCTGCAAGCAGCGGTCGAATGGCACGGTCTTTACTGGGCTCTGCAAGAGGATCGCCCCCTGGTCTTCGACGCCGTCGTGCGCAAGCACACTGGTGTTGCCGAGAACGGCTACCGGCGCGAAGCGCTCGAGTTCTTCATCGCTCCGCCGGGGTTTCAACCGGCGTAGTTCGTAGGTCGCGAGGGCCTGGTGATTTCACCAGGCCCTTTGCATACCCTGGAACTATAAACCGCAATAGTTCTAACTTCACGCATAACGCCCCCACCAGATAAACCAGTGATAGCAGTCAGAATTATTCTGGCTGTTTTTTGTTATTATAAACACATGAAACCAGTCATTATCTATGTCAGCGGTGCGCCCGGTTCAGGAAAAACCACTTTAGCAAAGCTACTTTCCCGTCAGCTAAATATTCACCACATTTCAAGTGATCTTGTACACGGAAGTATTGCTTTCCTTAACCCATCACACGATAGGGGTGAAACAATTCGAGATGTATTTATCCCTTACCTAATTGATTCAGCAAAGCTTGGTATGAGTTTTGTTGTAGACCATGTACTCCAGAAGGATATAGCTAAGGAAACAATTATCGACAAGCTCTTGCCCTATGCGAATGTGTTATATATACACACTCAAGCAGCCGATCCAATTTCACGATACAAAAAGAATATTGAAGATCACGATTCTAATGAAGTCCAAACTCGGCACGATTTCTTAATATCTCGAGCAGAGTTCCATGCGCATAACCTAGAGAATACGATTAATCCGATAGATCTAGATGTTCCCCGCTTAGTGGTAGATACGAATAATGGGTACGACCCTTCGCTAGAAGAAATCATCAACTTCATTAAAGATAACGCTCACCAAGTCTAGCTCCAACTTCCGCCACAACGCCCCGCCACGCATTGACTTTTTACTATTTTTTTGATATAATATATAAATCCTCTTCCCTGAGGTGTCCCTGATTGGATTGGAAGGAAATCCAATGCGTAGTCTTACCAGAACACTCGGTGATGCATACGACGACGCAACCGCGGTCGCCCTTGGCAAGGCCAAGTTCAAGAAGCTGTCACCGGGGGGCAAGTTGGTGTACATAGGGGTTGTTCTTCCCCTCTTTTACATCATGTTGCCCGCGATTGGCTTTTTGACGTTCATCGTCTATATCGCCTTCAAACCATTCTCTCTGATTGCGCAATTCTTCACGCGCTCAGTCGCCCGATACCGCGAACGGTAAGCGAGTGAGACCCACTGATGAGGAGCCAATCTAACCATTTAGCCCATCCAGACGTTGAGCCTCTCCGTCACGGATGGGCTCAACTTTTTATTAGACACTCGTTGTTCTGACTGTTTTGCTATAATCAGGCCCATGGACAAAGAGTTTGATTTCCACCCCACTAAGCCAACAGATGCCGACCAACCTACGTATGCCCAGATAGAGTATGAAGCCGACTTACGTATGCGCCCCCTCTCAGCCGGCGAAGTGATGCGGTATGAGCAAGAATTAATGCGCCACCACTACGGGCCCGGGGTATACGCCGCCCTAATGGCGATACCAGTTGACGCACAAGCGCTCGGCTCAATATCTAGGAGGAGTCGTCCTAGAAGAAACCCCGAGCGAAGACCCCGCAGACGCCGCACGGAAGAATTATAGCTCTCATAGCATCTGGTACCATAGAAACATGTATCCATCAACAATATACCGAGTTGTCGCAAAAGCATTCATTACCGATACGAAAGGTAGGTTTCTTGTCGTAAAAGAAAATCAAGATTTCTGGAGCTTTCCTGGGGGCGGGTTAGAGCACGGGGAGACGGCTCGAGAATGTCTTACACGAGAAATCGAAGAAGAGATTGGCGTCACCAACCCCCGAATAGGTGATATTCTCTACTCGACAAGTGTTTATTTAGACCAAAGAGATATGTGGATGACTTGGATTGTGTATAAAGCACAGATTGACTCATCGAATTTTATATTCGGTGATGGAGTTACAGATGCTAAATATATCACTATTGAAGAGATTCGAGACAGCAACAACCTTTTAGAAAAGCTTATTGTCGAGACAGTTCACGCGGTTACATAGGCTCCTTAGATTTGCTGTACACTAGATACATGCTTACTTCTACGACACAGCACTACCTTGATAAAGCACTTGCGACATTCGATGCAAAACGTAGCGCCTATCTTCAAAACGTCTCTGAACATGCAACGGCGCTCCATAAAGACCAAGCACGACGGCCCTCTGGTGAATCTTACGACAACCACGTTGTACGCGTAGCTTCTCGAATTATCAACGACTTCGGGGTTATCGACGAAGATCTTTTCATTATAGGATTACTCCATGACGCTGTAGAGGATCAGCTTGAAAAACTTACCGGAACCAGCCAAGCAAGCAGAGATGATGCTTATACATTACTGGAGCATCATTACTCAAAACGCGTTAGCGACGCCATTAAAGGCCTGAGTAACACAGAGGAGTATGAGAGGACTGAGAACCGCACCAAACGAAATAAGCTCTATGTCGACCATGTCCTCCACGAGTGCACTACCAATACAGACTGCTTTATAGTGAAGTTGTCGGACTTTTTTGATAACGCCATGCAACTACAACACAATACAACAAATGAGTCTCGCGTTAAAGGAGCCGTGAAATATCTACCTCTCTTCGACTACTTCAGCCAGACATTACGATCGACACGGCACCTTCCCTTAAGTGCCTCATTAAGAAACGAATTAGCAAGTCGTATTGAAGCTCAGAAGGAGTATGCTCAACATATTGCATCCCCTCTAGCTCAAGGCAAGCCAAGCCTCCAACAACTTACAGCCGCCCTTCATAAAGCATGGGATGAGAAAACAGGCTACTGCGAAGCTGGCGTGTGGTCGGCAGACAACCCAGCTCGTGGCCAATGTGTCACTTCCTCGCTCGTTGTTCAAGATTATTTTGGTGGAGAAATTGTCCGTTACGAAGTGCATGGAAAGGATATTGACGAGACGCATTATTTCAACATTCTTGAGGATGGGACTATCCTCGACACCACAGGACAGCAATATACAGTACCTGTGACTATGCGCCCAAAACCTGTTGAACTGCAGGGCTATCTTACTTTACGGGAGAAGCGTTTAGCAGATAACGAGACGAGTGATAGGTACTACCTGCTTAAGGCAAGAGTAGAATCACTCCTCAATGATATACTTTAAAGAATGACCGAAATTGCGCCAGACACCCCGGCAAACCAAGAGCGACTTCGACGCAGCCTAATTGAACTTTGCGAGGAATTCGGCATACGCGCGTTGGTTGATGTGATTGTTGATATTGACAACGAGAACTGGGAACGCAAACTTGAACCGGCAAAAAGATTCCTTGAACCCGACAGCCCATTTATTGTTGGTTTTGATAAGGCAACTGATGAACTCCGTTAACGATGGTACTGATGACTATCTTTAACACCTCTCCAAAATAGTCTCAATACGCTCGCGCAATCTAGCAACTCGCTGCTCCGTAGTAAGATCCTCCCTAAGTTGAGAGCGTGAAGTGCGGGAAGCACTTGTAAGATTCCGTACATGCTGGCTACAAAGAAGGTCAGCGCAACATAAGAACGTTATCGTCCCCGCACCACGATTAGGTTTGTATAGAGTGATGCTTCCCGACCGACTTCCTGTCTGCCAGGTTCTACAAAAATCACAAATAATAGGTTGTGCTTTGCCAGTGCTACTCGTGATCCCCCTTGACACTTCGTAGGCACGCACCCGAATCTCTCTTTGCGTACCTTGTAGTAGTATAACCCCCTTCGTACCAGACCTATCGGGAATAGCAAGTAACTCGATATGCTGCCAAGCGTCTGTGTTTATAGTTTGTGCCACGGCGTTAAAACGAACTTCACGTTTTATGCGAGGAGGAATATACGTAGAATTTACAAGCTCGGTAAAGGTTTCGTTAGACAAGTGCTGCATATCTATAGTGTACTCGATATCCCACTCCACCTCCTAATGTATATCCGCAACTGGTCGTTGCTGGACTTGCGTCACACCCACCATGTTCACCACGGGTATGATAATAGGTACGGTACCGGTTATCTTGAAAAGGTACCCCGCGACAGATGACTGTATTGATTGCCTTAAAATTTCTATAGCAACTTTCGAACGAACTTCTTCTTTCCTACCCCGCACAACACCTTTCACCCGTGCGCGAACACCGTTAAGAATACGCGGGTTGTCCTTTGCGGCAATATACCCCCTAGTAAGAATATCTATGTTTGCCATAAGCGCCCCCTGTGTACTGAGCGTCACAATAATAGTTACGAAGCCTGTTTCAGTTAAATGTAGCCTGTCGCGCGTCACAATCTCTGGCACCAGCGCACCGGTCTTATCAATAAAACGCGCACCGGTCGTCACGCGGCCGCGCCTATGTGCTACCCCTTGCGCATCAAATTCAATAACCGTCCCGTTCGTCGCCATAAGTACCGTTTCGTCAGTATACCCCTCTCGCAGAGCAATATCCTTATGGTAATGGCGGTGCAGCGATCCACCATATATAGGCATGACGTAGGTAGGATTCGTAAGGCGTATCATTTCTGCGTGTTCATCACGCGCAGCGTGCCCCGAAACGTGTAGCGGGCCAGAGCCATCAATTTCATGCGTAGGGTGACGATACTGTTTCACTCCCATATCGGACAACAGGTCACCAATTTTTGCATAGCTTCTTTCATTCCCAGGTATGGGCGTGCTGCTAATCACGACCGTATCCGCCGCACGAAGCTTCACAACCTTGTGTTCACCCATAGCCATACGGCTAAGCGCTGCGCCAGGCTCGCCCTGTCCACCTGTACACAGCACCATTACCTCGTCATCGGGGAAAGTATTAATGCTTGAAAGCGCAACAAGCGTATCTTTTGGTACCTTCAGCCTACCCAGACGAACCGCCAATTCTGCTACGGTTATCATACTTCTTCCATCCAATGCAACCTTACGCCCTGATTGATGGGCGGCATTAATAACCATCTGAATACGGTTCATATTTGTCGAGAACATCGCCACAATCACCCGCCCTTTCGTGTGCTCGACAAGATGGTAAAAGCTATCCTGTAGCGTATGCTCGGTTGGAGTACGGCCTGGTTTAGTAGTGTTTGTACTTTCACTCATAAGCAATAGAACCCCTTCCTTGCCTAAATCGGTAAGCCGCTGTATATCGCTAGGCATCGCGTCAAGTGGCTCAGGATCAAGACGAAAGTCACCCGTGTTAATCAACCTTCCCCTAGGAGTGTCCACAACAATAGCTGACGATTCAGGTATAGAATGGGTCACCCGCACAAGCTCAACCGAAAACACACCTATACCGACCCTTTCGTGCGAGTCCATATCAAGCACCACAAGTTCCGGAGTGAACCCGTCACCCTGCAACTCAGCCTTTTCGAACTGGACGCCTATCATTCCAATCGTGAACTGGCTACCGTAAATTGGTGCAGGGAACCGCGGGACAACGTGTGTCAATGCGCCAATATGATCCATATGTCCGTGACTAATAACATAGGCGCGCAGTTTATGCGCAATGCTTTCGAGATATTCGACCACAGGAATGGCATAATTTACGCCCGGCAGGTCAATACCTAAGTCAAAGCCACAATCAAGAATAATTGCGTCGTCCTCGTACTCAACAACTATCATGTTCTTCTCACCAATACCGTCCTGCCCACCAAGAGGTACAACACGAAGTGTTTCAGGTTGGACCTCTGTGAATTTTCCGCGTACGGTACGATAGCTCCGCACTATGCGCTCAACGCGATCATTTGCGTGACGCGAAAGCCGGTGTGTAGGTGTTTTTATATATTTTTTCATGTTTCCTCCAGGAAATATTTCCTGCCACCAAAAGAGTTCGGTGTGCTTTTAAGATATGTAAGATTAGCGCAAGGTATATGTCTTGGCCAAATTAAGATAGACGATTATCTACTAAAATTTGCTCAAGACTAAGTTACTTACAAGAGGCGCGTAAATACCATGAAACTACGCGTACGTAATTTGATTATAGCACAGTGGCTAATATAAGTCAAATTACCAGGGCTTAGCTCCCCGTCCAACTGCGCCACTGAGGGCTCACATCTGACCTATAGCCCGTGAGTCCTGTCTGAGTAGTTCCGCTCAATGCACTCGTGCATATATTGCTCAGAGTTCCCGAGCCGCTTCCATCCCACCCATGAAGGCCTGTATATTCAGTCAGTCCGTTCACATTCGAAATACTATAGCGGCTTCCCGCTTTCGTTCGGGCGGCAAGGGCATACTGGGTGCCCGTGCCATTTATACAATACGTCAAGTTGTAGGTTGCGTTTGGTGATTGTGCATACGCATCACGTGAAACACTCACCGCGTACAATGGATCGGCTAACAACGCCGTTTGCAGGTCGCTTGGGTACACCCCTTCGTTATCAGTTGCATAGAGCTCAATTTTCTTGCCAATACTTGCTAGGTCGTTCTGAACAGCCGTGTCATATGCCCTGTTCTGTATACCCGTGTACGCGACAATAGTGATAGCTGCCAAAATAGCAATAACAACGATTACAATAAGCAATTCAACTATCGTAAACCCCTGTTTTGCCCCAGTGCCGCGTGATACCCTTTTTATCATTACTACCTCGACTATAGCGAACAATACCTATAACCACAACCCTCTTGCCCTCTGCGGGACTTTATGTGACACACAAAAAGGTGTATGATGAACTTATAAAAACCTTAACAGGAGTATGAATATGAAAAATATTACTGTAACTAAGGTGGGCATCTTATCAATCGGTAAGTTAGTGGGGACGGTGAATGTCATTGTCGCCCTATTTGTGGGTATCATTGCATCAATCGTTGGTACCACTACATATCTTATCAACAGCACAGAAGGCTTTTTTGACAACCTTCTTGCGTCACTCGCCATCATCCTTACCGCGGTTATCCTTTACCCGCTTGTGATGTTTGCGCTTGGATGGCTTTACGGCATCGTCGTATCATTCATCTTTAACGTAGTTATTGGTGTAAGCGGCGGCGTAGGCCTAACGGTTGAAGAAGAGAGGGTTACTAAGAAGTAACGAAGCTCAGTACTATTCAAAACACCCGTCGTATTGGCGGGTGTTTTTAGTCGTCTATACTATCGCCAGCCGCCCTACTAATAGCATCTTTATACCGATTGCCCCTGCTATCGGTATAGTAGCCCGCTTGATCATCGGACGTCGAAGAACGCAATAATTGCTGTAGAAGTGCAAACCCTTCGTTTGTGAGACCGCCATTCTTTCGTATTGTATAAAGATCGCTTGCCTCAAAATTGCCAGTTGATATCCAGTAAGTCTTTCCTCCCTCACCTTCAATCTTTATCTTCGGACTACCCCCCTGCTTCGTAGAGAAAAGGATAGATTCCTCTAGGTGTTTCCGCAGTTCGAAATAGTCACTCCCGTACTTACGGGCCATCGTCTCCATCTGTGCTGCGCTAAGCGCACTGGTGGCTTCTTCTTGCGACGGGGTATCCTCTCCTATCAGCGACAAAGCCGCATCAGCCATGGCATCATAATCAGGCTTAGCAGCTTCAATCTCTACACTATCCTCGACATCGCTTGGCACACGAACGTCACCGCCCTCATCTTCTCGCCAGCCCTCGCCATACTCGCTCATACTATTCCCACCTGAACACTTTTATAGCAACAGTGTAGATAATCACCATCCAAGCACCCATAAGTGCAATCTCTGGGCCTAGCTGAAGCAACGAGGCACCCTCTGTCATAATCATGCGTAACCCGTCGATTATTGGCGTAAGGGGAAGGAACCCAGTGATACCCTGAAGCCACTCGGGCATGAGAAAGCGCGGGAAGAATACCCCTGAGAGGAACATTAAGGGGAAGGCAACAAGGTTTGTTAAAGCAGCTGATTGGTTTTCGTTTTTCGCCCATCCACCAATAGCAAGGCCAAACCCAAACATCGTAATAATACCTAAGATAATATATACCGTAAGGGCAGCCCAATCTCCCCGCATCTCAAAGTTAAATACCATCATAGCGACAACGAACATCAACACGACACTAATAATCCCTATCAAGAGGTAATAGATCATGTTCGCAAAAATAAGCTGACTTTTACGAATTGGTGAGGCACGCAAACGGCGGAACGACCCGGTTTTCTTTTCGGCTGGCATTTGATTGGCAAGACCAAAGATACCCAAAGAGAGAATCGAGAACCCAATGAGCCCAGAAAATACATAGTCAAAGGAGGAAAGATTAGCCGTAGCAGTTGATTTTTGCGTTACCGTTAGTGGTGGTGCCGGCTGGCCTAACTCGGTGTTTATGCCATCAAGTACACCCTGCATAACGGCAGCAATAGTTTGCCCTGATTGGGGACTAGCCTCACTGTAATATACGTCCACCGAACCTGAAGGTTGTTGGGCAGCGTTTACCTCACCAAAACCATTCGGAAGCTCGATAATAGAGTCTATTTCACCGCGCCCCATACGCTCTTTGGCGTCATCAAAGTCGGTAATAGTCTCGCTGACTTCAAACGTGTCGCTTTCATCAAGCTGGGTCTCAAACTGTTCCGCAAATGCTGAAGAAGAGTTGTTAATTACCGCTACCTTAAAACTAATATCACCGGTATCATTGTTGTAAAGCGAGCCAAACACGAACAGGAATAATAGCGGAAATAGAAAGGTAAAGAACATAGCCATTTTGTCGCGGAAGAAGCGGGTAATATATGCTCGAGTTAGGGCAAAAGTAGCCGTAAAGTACCGTTTCATTATTCGCGCAACCCCTTCCCTGTAAGATCTATAAATACGTCCTCAAGGTTTGCCTGCTCTACTTGCTGAGGTTTTTTGAAGCCGCGCTTAATAAGCGCCCGTATAAGGTTCTTTGGGGTGTCAATGGTGACGATTTCGCCGTTGTCCATAATGGCAATACGGTCACAGAGAAGCTCCGCTTCATCCATGTAGTGAGTAGTAAGCACCACGGTGATGCCCTGTTTCTTAATATTTTCAATAAGATCCCATAAGTTTCGGCGGGCTTGCGGGTCGAGACCAGTGGTTGGCTCATCGAGAAAGAGTACTTTCGGCTTATTCACGAGCGCTGCCGCAATGCTAAAGCGCTGCTTTTGCCCACCCGAAAGTTGCTCGACATAACTTTTCGCCTTATCGGTAAGCTGTACGTACTCAAGAAGCGTGTCGGGATCGGTCGTCTCATCGTATAGCCCATCAAATAAACGGAGTTGTTCACGAAGCGTAAGTTTATCGAAGAATGCCGTTGATTGGAGCTGGATACCAATAACCTTTTTCACTTCATCAGGCTGTTTGCGCACATCTATGCCGTTCAACGTTACCTCACCCCCATCAATAGGGCGCAGGGCTTCTATCATTTCGAGTGTTGTTGTCTTCCCAGCCCCATTAGGGCCTAAAATGCCGAATACCTCGCCTTTTTCAACAGTAAAGCTAATGCCATTCACCGTTACCGCATCGCCGTACCGTTTCACAAGGTTTTTCACCGTAATGATATGCTTCATTACCCCTATTTTACCCTACTATCGGCCTCGGTACAATCAAAAATACCCCCGGGGAAAGGGGGTATTTTGGCACCTGTTTGTTTGCCCTTAGTATAAGAACAAACTGCTTATGGTGCAATAGTCTTTTTTAAAAAACTACTTCTTTTTTGAAACAGTTAGGAAACCGTTACGTGGGTTTTCCTTAACAACACGGTCAGCAGGTAGGTCTACTGGGGTACCCTTGCCGTTGTTTTCTACCTTGGCGAAGAAGTAGATAGTTTGTGGCTTGCCACCACGAAGAGTAACTTCGGTGCTGTGCAAGTAGTAAGTAACGCCTTTTGAGTTAGTATGACTGTAAGCCATGGTTGGTATATACCTCCTATTAGTACTATACGAAGGTAATCGTACCTCTAGTGCCCTAGGGATGTCAACAGTTAAATGTTCCTATAGTGCTTTCGCACCATTAGTCGAAGAACCCCACCCCCTACTAACCGAATGATAATGAGGGCAAGAAGTACACCACATAGTAGCACCGACCACCCTGCAAAATCGGGGCTCCAAAGGGGCGAAGTAAAGGCATGTATGTATGCCTCTTGACGAGGCTTGCTCGACTCAGAGGCAGGGTCTTCTGCAGAGGGGTATTTAGCCAATTCACTAGTGGTGCACTGGAGATACGCATAAGAATAATAGTCGAATTGCGGCGCACACACTTCTTGGGCTTTCTTGTAGATATTACCGTTCGGATTTTCGTTACCGTATTGAGTCTCTTGCCACTCTTGAAGGTCACGCGTATAGCTTTGCTCAAGATACACACCCCGCCCTAAGTCGGTGTTCATATGCCCAGTTACATACAGTTGTAAATCATACAACCTACTGATAATCGTTTCTTCGTTGCCCTCTTGATCGGCGGTTATCACCGCCTCACGTCGCTGCACCATACCAATATTATTGAGTCGCAAAAAACTAGCGGCAATCACGCCCATAATCACCAACAAAATAATAAGCTGCCAGGTTTTTACCTGCGCAATACTCGTAATGCCTTTTTTTATTCGCCCTTGCTCTGCCACGGTCTTATAGAAGCCCCACCATTATATTATGCCTTATTGTAGCACGCTTACCGGCGTTTATAGAGGGGAAAACGAGCAGTGAGCACCAACAACACCACCCCGCTGGCAATAAAGAAAAAAGTCTTCAACGAAAGCGTCTCGCCAATTAACAGCGCAACCCCAGCAAGGGTAAGCGCAGCCATGGCAGCACCAATATTTGCGATCACTTCTAGAATCCCCAGATAGGTAGTGCGGGTGCCCGAAAGATCTGCGTTATCGAATACTGCGCGCGTGTACGGCATTGTATACGCAGTAGTCGCCACTTCGTTTGCAGCGTTAAGCCCAGCAACAGAGCCGGGCGTTGCAACAAAAGGACGAAGCAAGTGCGTGATTGAGTTTGCAATGACACCAATCTGCAATAAATCTCGGCCCTTACGTCGGTCGATAAGTCGGCCAAATGCGTACGAGGCAACTAGGGCTGCAACCAGCACTACTGAAAGGAGTGCTCCTGTTTTAGCGTAAATATCATTCTCATCGGATATACCAAGAATAAGTATTGCTGTGTACAACGCCCATACGGTTCCAGAGGCAAACACATCAAAGCCTACCGACCACTGAGCAACACTCTGCCGAAACAGTAATCGCCATGGAAACCCCTTAAAACTTAGTTTTCGGCCCGTTCTTATGGGTTCGCCTGTTTTGAACAATGGCGCCGCAGCAAGAGCGAATAGTACTGCCGCAAGTACGAGCGTAACCTGTGGGCCGAAGAAAAACGCAACCACCCCTCCTACCAAGGGGCTCAGCCCAGTGGTGATCTTTTCGAGCATATTCATATAGGCAATCTCTTTTCCTGCATGCTGCATACTCTTTACTTTCGAAAAATCGATACTGTACGCAATAGCATACATACCCGCAGAGAGCCCCTGTAAGATTAGCGTTGGAAGTAAAAGCCACACCCCGTATTCAGGAAGAAGTGCAAAACAAACCATCGCCGGGATATACAGCAAGTTAGACACAAGGATGGCATGTTTCGGCCCAATGCGTGCTACCAAAGCCGCCACCGGTAAGCCAGCAAGCGCCTTAAAGAGATAAAAACATGCCCAAAATACGCCAATGAACACCACTGAATACCCGAGCTGATACAAGTAAATAGACATGAACGTAGCAGCAATATGAATTGCGGCCATACGGAGTACCCTAGAAGTGTAGAGCTCGGCGACCTCGCTAAATGTAGCATAGCGCCAAAAATGACGCCGTAGCAATAGCCGGTGTATAAACCCTCTCTCCATATCTGTTTTATCTGCCCCCTCGTTTCGCTCTCTCTATTACACCACACCACAAGCGCCATCGGCAAGTGGTATACTGAATTACATGAATGTTTACTTCTCTGGCCTAGGTGGTGTAGGTATCGGACCACTCGCTGAAATCGCCAAAGACGCGGGGCACTCTGTTGCGGGTTCGGACCTTGAAGAAAATCTCGTCACAAAACAAATGCGGATAAAAGGTATACCCTTGAGTATCGGACAGGACGGAAGCTTCCTTCAAAAAAGCCATTTGGCTACCCCTTTTGACTGGTTTGTTCACACATCCGCACTCCGCAGCGACCACCCAGAACTCTTACTAGCACAACGCCTTGGCATCAAGACCGCTAAGCGTGACGAGTTTCTCGCCTTCTTTCTTTCGGAACACAAGCTGAAACTTCTCGCTATATCGGGTACTCACGGGAAAACCACCACGACAAGCATGGCAGTATGGGCCTTTCAACAACTTGGCGTTCCTGTAAGTTACTCTGTCGGGACAACTCTCTCATTCGGACCAAGCGGGGTATACACCCCAAAAAGCGAATATTTCATTTACGAATGCGACGAATACGATCGTAATTTTCTTCACTTTCACCCTGACCTATCACTTCTTACGTCAATCGACTATGATCACCCCGACACATACCCTAGCGAAGAAGAATACCGAGCAGCCTTCCGGCAGTATATAGCGCAGTCAAAACATACTATTGCCTGGAAAGCCGACCTCACCTACCTTAAAGAGGTACCTCTTGATACCACATGGGCACTCGATAACTCGGAAACACTCGTGATACCTCTCGCCGGAGCTCACAACCGCCGCAACGCAACCCTCGTGTACAAAGCCCTTGAATATCTGTCTATTGGTGACGCCACCACTCGTGTGAAAGCTCTTGAATCGTTCCCGGGTAGCGATCGAAGGTTCGAGAAGCTCCAAGAGAACCTCTACACCGATTACGGTCACCATCCAAAAGAGATTGCCGCCACCTTACAGCTTGCGAAAGAAATTTCACCAAGGGTTGTGCTTGTATATCAACCCCATCAAAATATCCGCCAGCACGAAATAAAGCCTAGCTACACAAATGCCATCTTTGAAGATGCAGATGAGGTGTATTGGGCACCCACCTACCTCACCCGGGAAAAACCAGGACAACCCGTACTTAGCCCCGCTGAACTGACCCAAAACATCACAACCACTCCCGTACACCATACGGAACTTACTGATGCGTTATGGACGACTATTCAAGAACATAGGGCTAACGGAAGCCTTGTGCTTCTTATGGGCGCAGGCACTATCGACAGCTGGGCAAGGGGTCATCTAGATGCCTAGGAAAGTATATTTTGCCTGCGCTATTCGTGCTTAGCGGTTATCGCCGCTACCACCAAGCACACCACGCTCCAACCTGCTGGCAAGCTTTTTAATATTCGTATCACCCACTGATTCAAGCTCAATATCGAAGTAGTTTGCGATTACCGCTACATGCCAAAGAACATCACCAAGTTCTTTGGTTAGATCGGCAGTATCAAATTGCGAAAAGTCGCTATCATGGTCGCGAACTATCTTTTTCGCCTTTTCGGCAATTTCGCCCGCTTCACCGCATAGTCCCAACAAAAGATGAAAGAGCTCATTCTTTTTTTCTTTTGGGCTAGCAGTGCGAAGAGCGAGGGTCTGGTATTCGTTTAAGTTCATGTTATTCATTGTACCAATCTACCGTGAACTCTTCAAAAAAGAAATTATCTTTAAAAAAAGTACGCGTCATAATCTCTTCGACCGCGGGTGCAAGCATGAATGTACCCAATTTATGAGGACGCGCCCACACTAATTTCTCTGTCTCCTGTACTACATCGGTCTCGAAACGAAATACGTGTACAAGTGTCGTCGAAAGTACCCCCTCGTCCTGTTTAACACGAATATAACAATCTCCGGCGTGCACTATGTCAACAGGAACAAGGCGCAATTTTTCCTCTGCCTCGCGCATAGCAGCTGCATGTACAGACGTGTCTTCGATATGTAGCTTCCCATAGGGTAGTGTCCACGCGTCAATATAGGGTTGCTTTGTACGCCGCTGCAATAAAATGTCGCCCTCGCTATTTTGTACCACAAGCATGGTAACAATTTTTGGCTGGGTACGAATTTGCTTCTTCCCTGTACTCACACGGTCAACATACGAAAGTCCGTTTGGGCTTAATGTGTACCCTTTGTCTGTTTTTGTTACCATCCCCGCCCTAAGTAAAACATTTAGATGATAGGTAAACAGATTCGTATCAACGCGTGGTGGGCGTAGGTCAGTAAAACGCGCTACGGCAGTGTACATAAGCACGTCAAGAATGTGCTTTTGAATATGGTGGGTAATAGATACAGACTCAATAATATTTGACTCAAATTAAACTTTCTAGATGTTTGTATAGTAGCACTATATAGTCAAAGTGTCATCAGTTAAACAAAAGGGATTACTACTATGAGCTTAGTCGAAAACGAACTAAATAGGCATAATGTTGAGTCATTCAACAAATCTCCAGAATACGCACAGCGCATTGAAGCTGAACAAAAATTTCTTGCAACCCGCCCAGAGGTATACGAACACCTTAAGGCCATTGCTACCCCTATAGAGCGTCAGGTATACATTAGCCATCCAGCCGATGAATTTAGCCTTCGCGTACGAAAGTGGAATAAACCAGAAGGTCCCCTCTATACCGCCACACTTAAAGATAGGGGTGAGGTGAAGGATGGACAATATCACCGGCTTGAAGTAGAGACAGAGATAAGCAGCGAGGCGTATGATTTTTATGCAGAATCGTACCCCTACGTCAGTAAACTACGTGCCGAGCCAGCAGAGGGATTAACCGTAGACTTCTTTGATGGGCTTGCCGCGCCAATTATCGAGATAGAAACAAAGGACACAGTGCTAAGGCAATTCCACATTGAACAACTTGACCAATCAGTCGTAGAAGTGACAGGAGATGAGCTTTATCATTCCGAAACACTCGCCCATATTTTACACCGTCAGCAGCCCGAAAAGTTTCACCACCAAGAGAGTCTTACGGAGTTTACCGAGCGAGTTATGAAAGAGATGGTCGGCCAGTACATAAGCGGTAGAAACCAGGTCGTCGTGGGGCTTACGGGTATGTCAGGATCAGGGAAGTCAACCGTCACCCGTGCTATCCAAGAAGCGATTGTTGAGAAATTCGGCGAATCATATAAGCCGATTACCGTTTCTACAGACGACTACCACCGCGGCCGTAAGTGGCTTGAAGCAACCTACGGCGCGCCATGGACCCAATGGGACGACCCGCGTGTATATGATACAGAGGAGCTTGCAAGAGACCTTGCGCTGCTCGAACAGGGCTACCCCCTTATCCGTCGTCACTTCGATTTTGAAACCGAAGAGACAGTGTTTGATAACGAGGTTACCCCAAGCCCGTTCGTGATCGTCGAAGGGCTATACGCGGGGAGCCCGGATCTAAAGCCAGTACGCACACTTCACTTCTCTCTGCCCACAGGTATTGCCACTAGTATAGGCCGTGACGTGCGCCGACTTGTTATCGAGAATCGAGCCAATAGGGTATTCCCAACACCCGAAAGCCGGCTTAAATATCAGATTGAGACGGCACTCCCTACGTTCTTACAGCAAGAGCTTCCCGCCCCTACTACATTTAGTGCTAGCGCACGACCAATAGCGAATCGGGCCTTTATGCTTGAAGCCCTTACTACCCGTTCGTAGGGCTACCAAACTCTAGTACTTCAGGATTAAGCGGATCGCCGTTAAATGCGTCGACCGCTTTTGCCTTCTCTGCCTGCTCATCGTATAACTCCATAAACTCTTTAATAGCCTGTTCGTTTATCGCCCCGCTTGCGCTATAGGTATCGATGGCGTCTTTTGTAATAACCTGATCACTTACCGAGCGGTAGCCAGGTCGGCTTAGGTCAAGCTGGGCTGCACCGCTCGTAGCGTAAATTATGACGCTCACACATGTAAGTACAAGGCTAATAGTAATAGTAGCAATAAGGAGGAGTACGAGCCGATGATGCGCCCAAAAGCCGCTACTCGTTGTCTGTTCGATAATAGGTACGGGCTCTTCCGTCATATTCATTACCCCGCTACCCGCTGATAATTGAGGAGAAAATCACCCACTGAAGAACGATAATCGTCGATAAACCTATGAAGCCGCTGTACATCTTCGTGCACGGCCAAGCGCAGTTCACGTGTTGATTGTACTGATATATGGAATGCCTCAGGGTGTTTCGTGCAGTCAATGCGCAGTGTCTCTGATAGTTTTTGCTCGTACGTGATATAGTCGGCACGAAAATCTAATAGGGCAGCCCTATAATTATCGGTCACTGTTGTCATTGCCTTTGCATCAAGGCTATTACTTATCAGACGGGCGTTAAATTTATCCATTAGTTTCGTCGCCATCGATTCATACACCTGACCACGATTTACGCGCAACAGCGCATCGCTTGCGTGCAACTGATTAAGACTGTTTCGGATACCAACACAGTTACTAACAATCTGCTGCTTCTGCTCTTCAGAGAGGGAGTCTGAAGAAGATTGGGCGTACGCAGCATTTGTTGTGATTACTACAACTAATGTACTGACGACTACAGCTAAAATACTAACAAAACGATAGAGCATATCTGTAGTATTATACTATTTTATGCACTTAGGCGCACGTCCTCACCAACTATTTCGATAAGTCCGTCTCCCAGAAGGCCATTAAGCGCAGGAAGAAACCGAATATCCCCCTTAAACACACCCTCTAGGGCCTCGCGGGTAAGGGTACCACTCGTAAGCTGTCGGAGTATCTGTCCTCTCACCTCACGAACACTCCCCTTTAGCGGAGCCTGCTTCTTGTAATGATGGCTTTTGCTATTTAAGCGCACCCCTTTTCGCTTTAAATATGCACCGTAATCCATAAGCGCCCAATACCATTCTCGTGGATGTTCTTGGTCGACAGTGTCCTCAACCAATGGGCGTAATTCAGCATCCGTTACTACATCTTGATCTGAAAAGAAGTGATAAAAATAGACCGTGCGTACGTTTGTTTCAATAAAACTCACTGGTTCGTTAAAGCTATACGCCAACAACGCACCTGCGGTATTCACCCCAACACCTGGTAAAGCCGTTATATCGGCTTGAATACGAGGGAAGACCCCATGGTATGTTTCAACGACCATTTTAGCTGCCTGGTGAAGGAATTTTGCTCGTCGGTTGTATCCCAACCCACTCCATGCAGCAAGTACTTCGCTTAGAGGAGCTTTCGCGAGTGACGTGACATCGGGGAATTGCCGTATAAATGCCTCGAACTTAGGTATCACTCTTTCTACCTGTGTTTGCTGGAGCATTATTTCGCTCACTAACACATAGTACGGACGCGTATCTTCGCGCCATGGCATAGTCCTGTACAACTCTTTGCCTTTTTCCCAAATAAATTCTTTAAAGTCTTGTGTATTCACGTATACCTAGTATAGCGGGTATACTAAACATATGAAGGTTACAAAATTTCAACACGCCTGTTTACTTATAGAGCACGAGAATTCTTCAGTGCTCGTTGACCCCGGCGAGTTTACACGCGACCTGATTCCACCCCGAAAACTTGACGGCATTATCATTACGCACGATCACCCAGATCATTTTGATAAGAAGCGGGTTTCTCAACTTCTCGCTAAGCACCCTAAGGCAACTATCGCTGGACCAGAAGCGATTATAACGCAGTTCTCTAACCATCCAACTATACGTGCAGCTGTAAACACACCATTTACCATTGGAAATATGTCCCTCCGTTTTTACGGCGGTACCCATGCACCTATTATTCCAACCCTTCCTACCCCAGAGAATTTTGGTGTTCTTATTAATGATTCGCTGTACTATCCGGGCGATTCATTTGTGGTACCCGACAATACAAAGGTAGACACCCTCGCGCTCCCCGTAAGCGCACCTTGGCTAAAAATAAGCGAAGCGATGGCTTTTCTTGTGGCCGTAAAGCCACGAGTTGTCTTCCCAACTCACGACGGCGTTTTATCCGAAGATGGAAAGGAAGTTGTAGACAGACTTGCAAGCCGAGCAGCAGGGGTAGTAGGTGCCACCTATCGCCGTCTCGATACCTCGTCGGTGAAGCTATGAAGAATGACTGGCCCGCAAAACTGGCTCAAGGTACAGCGTATCTAAAGAGCGCCGATCCAACACTTGCCCGTATTATTACCGCACACCCTTTGCCAAGCTTTCGCCCGCACACCAACTATTACCACGAGCTTGTCGAGAGCATCGTGTCACAACAACTCAGTATTAAGGCCGCCGATACTATTTTCAAGCGATTCCTTGATCTATTTGGCGGTAGTTTTCCTGCGCCCGAAGCGATTCTCGCACAAGATATTGAGAGGTATCGCAGCGTCGGGCTATCACGCCAAAAAGCTGCCTATATTCGCGACCTCGCCGAGAAAATTATTACAAAAAAGGTGCAATTTTCACACCTTGATGCGCTTTCTAACAACGAAATTATAGCCGAGCTCACCCAGGTTAAAGGTATAGGCGTATGGACAGTGCATATGTTCCTTATTTTTTGCATGGGACGCCTTGACGTACTTCCCACTGGCGACCTAGGTATCCAAAACGGCATACAAAGACTCTACAACCTGCCAGAACGTCCTAGCCCCGTTTACATAGAGGAGCTTGCCATTACACAAAAGTGGCATCCTTACGCGTCAATTGCCGCATGGTATATTTGGCGCTCACTTAACAACACGCCAAATGTGGGCTAATAGCCCTGTTGCTGCAGGTACTGTTCTAGTTCAGCACCATCCAAACCAGCTGGGGATACGTCGCCAGGAAGAAGCCCATCAAGGCCGGGAATTGAAGGAAGTGTGCCATCTTGAACAGAGGTAATAAATTGCGTAACTCCTAAAATAAGGAGAATGCCGTTTATAAGGATAACGAGTCCTAGAACAATCGCGAATATAAGCACCGTCATATAGGCAAATTTTTTATACTCTGCCGTCTGCAATAGTTCGCGACCGTACTTGTCGCGCATTGCGCCATTCATAATAATAAGCAGGTCGACAATCACCCAAAGCCCAAAACCGCCAAATGTAATAAGCTTAAAGATACCCGTCCATACCTTACCAAGATACATTCTGTCTACACCAAATGTCCCCCACATAAAACTTATAAAAAACACGGCCAAGAAATGCTTCTGCTTTGGAAGCTTTCTTACCTTTAATGGTTGCACCGGCTGAACAGAAGGTTCTAGCGATGGTGTATCGGCTGGCGACTGCATATACAGCCTATTATACGCTTATGCTATGGGTTTAAGCGATTAATATCGCGCGGAAAGAGCGACGCCTCTTTAATATTGTTAAGACCAATCATCTTTTGCGTCAGGCGCTCTAAGCCCATCCCAAACCCACCGTGCGCAGGAAGCCCGTATTTGAAGGCCTGTAGATAGTATTTGAAGCCTTCAGCCTCAGGGTCACCGCCCGCAAGAGTGCGCAGCTGCTCAACAAGCTGATCATACCGATGTTCACGCATACTAATGGTCGCAATCTCTACCCCACGGAAAATAAGATCGGCGCGCTCGGCAACTTCTGGGTTTTCAGCCGACACTTTGTGGTAAAACTTCATCTCACTCACTGGCCACTCGGTCACAAGCACCGCCTCACTCTCAAGATTTTTCTTAGCGTACTCGCTAATCCACCGTTCTTCGTCAGGGCGTAAGTCTTTCTCGCCGCGCGTATCCTCACCATTTGCTTTACTATATAGCTCGTGAATCTCTTCAAGCGTGAGCCGTGGGAGTACGTCAGGAATACGTGGTTTCACCGCATTCCACTTTTTAAGATCGGCTTCGTTTGTATCCCAAATACTCTCGCTAACAGCTTTCAAAAGCCCGCCAACTATATTTAATAACTCATCAAATGTCACAAACCCCATTTCTACGTCGATGTGCGTAAATTCAGTCATGTGGCGGGTGGTCGCCGATGGTTCAGCGCGGTAGGTTGGGTTAATTTCAAATGCACGCTCAAATACGCCCACCATCATCTGTTTATAGAACTGTCCACTTTGCGCTAACGTCGCCTCTTTACCAAAATAATCAAGCTTAAAGACTTCTGCACCACCTTCGGTTGCACCGGGAAGAAGCTTTGGTGAGATAAATTCGGTGAAATCGTTTTCACGAAGATATACTCGTACCGCCTCCTTAATAGCCGATTGGACTTTAAAAATCGCTGCTTCCTGTACATTACGGAGGCCTATGACGCGATGTTCAAACAACGTATCAAGGTTCTCGGACTTGTGATCAAGGGGCTTATCTATTTCAATAGGTGGTTCGGCGGTTACTGGCACCAGCACCTCGACCGTGACATCGTGAAGTTCAGCGCCACCTGGAGCGCGCTCATCAGCCACTACCGTACCAGAAAGCGATAAGACAGTACCAATTTGCATACCACGAAGCTTCTCTACTTCATCTTTGTTGTCAATAAGACTCTGCGCAAGACCGCCGCGGTCGCGAAGCGTGATAAAGTTCAGACCACCAAGTAAGCGCTTTTTGTGCAGCCACCCTTGGATGGTAATTGTTTCGCCGACATGTTCGGCAATGCTGTTCGTAAGAATTCTTGTGCCCATGTACACTCTCCTATAGTGTTATTTGCTAGAAATACGGGCTTGCATTGGGTCACAAGCGTGCGAGTTCGCCCTACTCGCCGCTGACCCAGCTATTACTGTCATTTGACATATACCGCTTCATATAGTGTTATTCTACCAAAAAAACCCGCGGGGCGCTAGAGGTCAACGCCGTCTTCAGTGTCGTTCGTATGGACTGCCCGACGCTTTGCTACCGCTCGCAAATCTTCATGGATATCGTCTTCGTCAATAATCCGACGCCCAATAAGGGCTTCGATGACGTCTTCTAGGGTAACAAGCCCAACAGTCTCGCGTTCGCTGTTAATAACAATAAATAGATGGTGGCGCACTCGTAGAAATGCCGCCAGCGCATGCTCGAGACTATCGTCTTGGTGTATATAGTAGACCTTCTTTTCCATCGCTCGTTCCACAGTGGTCGACCGTTTCACATCAAGCGAAAGAAGATCGCGAATATGCAACACACCAACAACGTGGTCAAGATCACCGTCGATAACAGGAAGTCGGCTATGCCCAAGATTATGAAGTTCACTAAGTACGAGTGGGCCAAGAAATTCATGTTTTGCAATACTATCAATAACCGTTCGTGGAGTCATAACGTCCTGCACAGTCTTATCTGCAAAAAGAAGCGTAGAGGCCAGTAATTTTCTCTCACCATCACTCAGCGCTTCGGCGTCCTGTTCAATAAGCTCGACAAGTTCTTCTTTTGAATCGAACCGACGATACTGTTCGGGGCTGTAGAAAGGCGTATGTTTCAATAAAGCAAATACAGTGGGGTATTTATATATAAGTGCAAGACTATGTGGTTCAAGCTGCCTATACCAACGATTAGCCACACTCATGACTATCCGTGAGCTTGCGAGTGACCCGTAGCTAAGTACGACAAGTACGGAAATCGCCACGCCCGCCACCCAACCAAACGTCACTATCGAAAGGCAGATTACAATCAAAAGTAGCATACTTGTTTTAACCGCAAGCACTGCATATATCGTAGGTACTACCCGTTGTCGTTTTAACTCCTTTTTAAAGTGCAGGGACCTCTCGGCGCGACGCACCAGCTCATTAGTGCTATACGAAGAATACTGCGGACGCATTCCAGCAACCAGCAGAAGGAGAACGAAACACAGTACTGTAACAATAATCAGAACGACGCTCATGCTTCCCCTATTGTAGCGCACATGCACATATCCACACCACACGAATGCATGCTATACTAGGGATAGTAATTTTGGAGGAATCATGAACAAAACCAGTTGGATTATTTTTATTGTCGTAGTTGTAGTACTACTTGGCGGCTTAGTAGCCTGGGCTCGTATCTCTAACCCTTCAATAGACGTTTCGGGTATAGAGAACAACAGCGTTATCGCTGCAAGTACTCAAAACGGTGATATAGCCGACCACACTAAAGGCTCGTCGGACAACAAAATACTCCTTATTGAATATGGCGATTTCCAATGCCCAAGCTGTGCAGCTGCCAACCCTAATGTTCTTGGCCTTATGGAAGAATATGGCGACTCGGTTACGCTTATATTCCGTAACTTCCCTCTTACCTCTATCCACCCTAACGCCAAGACCGCTGCGGCAGTAGCTGAATCTGCAGGCCTTCAGGGCAAGTACTGGGAAATGCACAACAACCTGTACGACTTGCAAAACGAATGGAGTAGCCTTAGTGCCACCGAACGCACAGGCCAGTTCCAAAAATACGCTGAGGCACTCGGTCTTGATATGGACCAATTTAACAGCGATCTTTCGAGCGCAAACGTTAATCAAAAAATAAGCTTTGACATGGCTATAGGCAAAGAAGCTGGCGTAAGCGCAACCCCAACCTTCTACTTAAATGGCGAGAAGCTTGACGACACTGTATCAAGTGGTATTGTGCAAGGTGACCTTACGGACATTAAAGAGATGCTAGACGCGCTTATTGCTGCGGAAAACTAGGCAGCGAGAAAAAGTAAAAACACCCCGGTGCCTTGGGGTGTTTTTTTGTTTGATAGACTTTTTTAAGATGTTCGCACACTAAGGGGATTAGTGAGCGATAAAAATTCGCCATTCGGCGGGCACCACATCCACTGCTATCTTTTTGCGCCGTGATGGCACAAATTCGATGGCTATTGGCATGTGATTATACACTCCTTGTACTATGTACAGCCCCAAGCACTCCGACCTTTATTTATTTAGTTTTGGCTCAGGACACATCGCTTATAATAGCAAGCTGTGTTGCATTAGTCAAGAATACGCCTATATGACGCTCGTGGTTTTATAGTACCGTAAAAACACTTATGCACGCAAGTCACTGCGTGCATATTATAGTGTAATTTTATCAACAGCTAGAACTACTCTGCTTGCCCTGGCGTCACCGCCGACGAAGCGGCTCGCAGTCGTCGCTCTTTTAGCATAAACACCAGCACCGTAGCCGCGCCCGTCAAAGAAGCCGCCACGATAAAGATAGTTCTTAGGCTTTCAGAAAAGGCATGCGTTACAATAGTGGTAAACTCGTCCTGATTTTCAGTAAATTGGCTTTTAACTTGCTCCTGCGCGGCCTGCGGCAACCCTGCTATAGCCTCGGCCGCACCGCTCGTTATACCCTCTTTCACATCAGGCATATTAAGAGTAAGGAGTGTGTTGGGATCGTTAAGATCACCTATGCGTGCTACCTGCGCGTTCTGCTGCAACGACTGTATATAGGCGGTCTCCTTCATAGCCGGCACCTGGGTAAGAACCCCCGCCGTAAGCATTGCCCCAAATACAGCCGTGCCTACGGTCGACCCTAGGCTTCTGAAAAGCTGGTTAGAGCTTGTTGCTACACCGAGGTCTTTTTGTTCAAACTCGCTTTGTACCGCCAGGGTTAATACCGGCATCGCCACACCCATACCCATACCCAGTAGTACCATAATTGTCGCCTCGTAGGTATACGAACTCTCTGGAGTAAGGGTAGCCATGAGCGCCATCATTATAGTTGCCACTATAAAGCCTACCTGCATGAAAATCTTATATCGTCCCGTTTTCGAAATAATCTGACCAGAAACAATACTTGTAAGCATAATACCCGCTACCATTGGAAGAAGCATAAGCCCCGACTCGGTTGGTGAAGCACCAAACACCTGCTGGTTAAACTGTGTCAGGTATAAAATTGACCCCATGAACGCCGCACCAAAGAGTGCCGCAATAGTAATGATGATGACGTAATTACGGTTCTTAAAGAAGCGAAGTGGTAAGATAGGATCCTTGGCTTTGTACTCTGCGTATATAAACCCGGCAATAGATAGGGCAACAATGCTAAACATACCCACCCGCAGGCCGGCAAGGCTCATCCCGGTTGCGTCGAGCACTCCGCTAAAGATACTCTCTGTGTTATCAACCGCTAAGATAAGTGTTGCGAGGGCTATAGAAAGAAACGCCGCCCCCACATAATCGACAACTGCTTTTGAAGCATGCTTTAACTGTGGACTATAAATGGCTATTAGAATAAACGCCACAATTCCTATAGGGACATTAATGAAAAATGTCCAACGCCAGTCTGTAGTAACGCCGAAGAATGTCGCCCCGTCGGCAAGCCAGCCTCCAAGGAGGGGGCCGACAACCGAGCTAAGCCCAAACACCGCCCCAATGAGCCCCTGCCAACGCCCCCTCTCGCGAGCCGCAAACAAGTCGCCCACAATAGTGAAAGCGTTTGCAGTGATAATACCGCCACCGATACCCTGTATCGCCCGCCAAATAATCAATTCTGTTATGTTGCCACTTATACCGCTCATAAGCGACCCAAAAACAAATATCGCCACCCCAATAAGCAAGATTGTCCGTCGACCAAATATATCCGACAACTTTCCGGCAATCGGCACCGTAATAGTGGTAGTAATTAGATACGCAGTTACTACCCAACTCAATGAGCTAAACGAGTTAAACTCTTCGACTATTTTATTAAGTGCCGTCGCGATAATCGTTTGGTCAAGAGCAACCAAAAAAAGACTCGCCATAACGGACACCATGATAATGAGCTTACGGCGTAAGCTTAGGTGATGATGCATAGGTTCCTTTCTATGTTGTTTTGTTTAGAAAATCACGATACGACTCGATATTGTCAGTCAGGTGCGATATCATGCGACGAAGCTGCTCTTCCTTTAAAAAGCCGAGGAACTCTTTTGAAGGTGACCCGATGACGTATAACTTATCGCCGGGTTCAATACTTAATGCCTCGCGCGCCTCGACAGGAATAACCACCTGGCCTTTAGTGCCTACTGTTGCCGTTCCATAGAGTTGTTTATCGTGCATACCCTATAAGTATGCTCTGGTATGAAAAGTATGTCAAGTATGATTAGCCCTTATTGGCCGCTTTTTTCCACTTTGGTTGTTCGTTGTAATAGTCAAGGTACATTTGTACCGAAGTGATAATAATAATCATAATAATTGGCCCGTATACCACCCCTAAAATACCCCATAAGCCAATACCTGCGAACACCGAAAGGGTGGTAAGACCTGGGGTAAGTGTAATAGAGCGGGGAATAATTTTTGGACGAATAATTGCATCGATATTACTAATAAGAATAAAGAGCACCATAG
>MDTC01159325.1_pt1 | contig 47289 bp, 44 predicted proteins | sample 811181 | NCBI WGS metagenome assembly MDTC01 (sample SAMN05326644, study PRJNA326480) | marine metagenome | isolation source: seawater | place: Pacific Ocean: North | collected 2011 | reverse complement strand
TCGTTTCCTTTCACCGTGAATAACTCCGACTGAGTTTCAAGGAATTTCTCCTGATCTTCGGTGCGCCATTGAAGACTGCCTTCACCGTCACCACGGATCTTCAGTTTCACTTCGGTGGCTCCCTCGCTGCGGACCTTGTTGGTGGCGAGAAAGGAATGGCGGCCGACGCTTTTAATGACGATCCGGGTCGAGTCAGAGGTGATCTCTGCATTTCGCGCAATCCAACCTTGGAGGGCTGGATCCTTGACCGTGGTCATGGTGATAGGCTGACGGGATGTCTTGGTTGCCGATGGCATCTTGAGTCCGCCGGCCTGGATGCCGATCTTGGAGGCATCGAACTGGACGGGGTTGAAGTTCGGATTGGCGGTAGGAACGACGGCCTCAACTTCGGCAATAAAATCGTCGATTAGGGCGTCGAGTCGCTGAACGGTTTCGGGTTGCTCTGCAGCGAGGTTCTTGGTCTCTCCAATGTCATTCTCCACGTCGTAGAGACGAAATTGATGAGCACCGTTCTTACCGTGGTGAAAGGTTCGAATCAGTTTCCACCTACCATGATGCACAGCCATCGACGGTGGCAACCATTTGGGAGTGTTGCCGTAGCTCGGTACATAGGTGAACATAGGTGCCCGCTCGAGCTCCTCTCCACCGAGGGCGACCGAGAAATCGACACCGTCGATGGGATGATTCGCTGGAGGATTGATTTTCAGCATACTGAGAATGGTTGGATAAAGATCAGTCGACTGGACGCGAGTGTCGTTACGTGACCCCGACTCTGTGATGCCAGGCCAAACGACGATGCCAGGTACGCGGATCCCTCCGTCGTGGATGTTGCCTTTGCCTCCAAGGAGTGGCGCGTTGCTGGTGACGGGTGTGATGAAGGTTTCGCCGTTGATGTCGGTCTCTTCGAGGCCACAGTGCTGGTTGCCACCATTGTCGGAGGTAAAAAGGATGATGGTTTCGTTGGCGATTCCCTCCTCATCGATAGCGTCCAGCAGAGTGCCGATAGCATCGTCCATCGAATGTAACATGGCGGCGTAGGTAGGAGATTGCTGAGTGGAAGTACGATCAATTTTCGAGCGGTAGCGATCAATGAGTTCCGGCTTGGCACCAAAGGGCGCATGAACGGAGAACTGCCAGTAGTTCATGAAGAATGGTTTGGTGCGATCACGGTTTTTCAACCAACTAACGGCCTCCTTAGCCATGCGGTCCTCGATATGCTCGCCGGGTTCGCCTTCAAGGCCGGGAATGGTCCAGGGTGCTAGATAGGTGCGACCGGGTCCGGGGCCGTTGTAGTTGGGGATATCAACGTCGAAGCCGAACTTAAGTGCCGAGTGGGGACCGTCTCCAAGGTGCCATTTGCCGAAGTGGGCGGTCTCGTAGCCGGCATTCTTGAGCACGACAGCCAATGTTGGCATGCTTGGGTCGAGTCGGGTGGAGGACTTGACCACGTTACTTTTCTGGTTGGGTGAACCACTCGCCTTAGCGACGGGTTCATAGAGAACCTCCTTCGTGTGACCTCCCGGTGTGGTGAATCCGGTTCGGGCCGGGTTCTGTCCGCTGAGAATGCTGGAGCGGGTGGGTGAGCAAAGCGGGTGGGAGGAATACGCATTGTTAAACGTCATTCCACGTGCTGCGAGACGCTCGAGGTTGGGCGTCTCGTAAAGCTTAGTCTGGCCGTAGAGTGTGGTGTCAGCCCATCCAAGGTCATCTGCCAGAATAAGGATAACATTGGGTCGATTGGGCGAAGTAATTGCCTGCCCCGATGAAAGAGAGAACAAAAAAGCGGTCAGGGCTAGAATTGTAAGTTTCATTAGGTAGGTGAGGTGGGCGGCCGTTTTCCCGAGATCGAAGAATTCAGCCCATAAATCGCTGCCGCCGACAAAATCTGCCGCTAATTCGGTGACGAAAGCATATTTCTGAGGCCTTTACTAATCAGAAAGGCGGTTCACTGTAGAGTCGTTATCCTCGGAAACTATCCTATGGCATCTGAACCAATAATTGATCCTGCGACTCTCGATCCTAACAATGAGGCTTTATCCAAAGAGCAAGTGCTTGGCTTGAACCGTCAGCGCTACGAGTTTGAACAACTCGACAAGTTAATTGCTTTTGATGCGGAAGAAGGCATGGCCGTAGGTTTTAAGCACCAAAGCGAGGAGGAATTTTGGATCCGGGGCCACATTCCCGGCCGACCTCTCATGCCGGGTGTCCTGATGATTGAAATGGCGGCTCAGGTAAGTTCACTGATTTTCCATCTCAAGTTTGACCCAGAAGGTGAAAAATTCTTTGGCTTTGCCGGCGTTGATAAGGTGAAGTTTCGCGGTAGCGTCGAACCAGGAGATGATCTTGTCATGGTGGTTAAAGCGACTCGACTGCGTTCACGCATGGCTAGTTTTGAAGCCCAAGGTTTCGTCGGGGATAAGTTTGTTTTCGAAGGCGAAATTACCGGTGTGGTCTTATAGGAAAACTTGTCGAACTTGCTGATCAATTGCCATGAACAAGGTGAAGGATCGAGTCAGTGAAGAAGAATGGAATCTGAGGGAGGAACTTTCCTCAGCTTACCATGTTTTTGCGATGCTGGGGTGGACGCATCTAATCCACACCCATATCACGGTAAAAGGCCCCATAGAGGGCGAGTTTTTGATTAATGCGTTTGGTTTGCTCTGGGAGGAAATCACACCAGAGTCCCTCGTTAAAGTTGACGCGAATGGCGCAGTTATCGATCAGGGATCGACCGCTTTAGGGATCAATCCCGCGGGATTTAAGATTCACTCAGCAATTCACACATCGGAGAGAGCTGACAAGTGGGTGATGCACATTCACGTCCCGGAAGTGGTGGCTGTCGCCAGTTTGAGGGAGGGGTTGATTCGAGGTCTGTCCACTTACTCAATGGATCTTGGTCCTATTTCTTATCATTCTTATGAGCACGCGACGAATAAAGAGGCTGATACCTGTGAACGCATGGTGTCCGATTTTGGTCCTTCGAACAAGGTACTGCTGCTGCGCAACCATGGGTCAATCACTGTGGGAAAAACGGTTCATGAAGCCTTTTTCCTGACCTATCAGATGGTCGAAGCCTGTCGGGTGCAACTGCATGTTCTGTCATCTACAAAACATCGGGATGACTACTTTACGGTAGCCCAACCTGTTGTTGAAAACACCTATCAGATTGTTCAGGACAACTACACCGGGAAGAGTTTCGGAAAGTTGGAGTGGGAAGCGGCGCGGCGTTTAGCGGAAAGTAAAAGGTGAATTTTCACAGAGCGGGAGCGAGTGTGAATCCTCCGATTGCCAGTCCATATTGGGGCGGTTTATTCCGCCACATCCGTACTACATTTTCACCTTGATTTAAAGTTAGGGTAACAGGTTCGGATTCTTTCCAAAGGCCTTCAGTGAAGGGCATTTCCTTAGTGATCTCGGAGCTCGATTCATTAGTGGAAATGCAAATTTGCTGGTTATAATTTGAAGTGACGACTCGAGCTGTAAAATGGTAATCACCGGCCTTGGGAACAGTTATCACGTACTCAAGATGGGACATGGTGCCGGGTGAGGGGCCTGCGGGGTCTACCCTGGGACTTCTTGAGTAATAGTTTTTCTCGTATTTGTCAGCAATTCTTTCGGTTACGTTTCCGTAGATATCGTAGAGGCCCCATGGGTTGGGTTTCAGTTGGCCGACCGGGTGAGACTTCCCTCCGGCATTCTCCTTGAACCAGGCATACTCGCCGATTACCGAGGGATCATCACCGAAGAACCACTTGGAGTCTGCTCCGGCACGACTGGCATATTCCCATTCAGCTTCGCTGGGAAGTCGGATATCAAAACCGGTTTTTTCGGCGGCTTTGCCACAGAATAAAACAGCATCCGATTCGCTGACGTCATCTACCGGGCAGCGCGGGTCTTTAGTGGACTTACTAGGATTGAAGCCCATGATGGTTTCATACTGAGCCTGCGTCACTTCGTATTTACCGAGGTAGAAACCTCTTGTCAGTTGCACTTCGTGTTTCGGAATTTCAATGCACTCGAAGCGACCGTCGGTTTCGTTTTCGCCACCCATGACGAAAATTCCCGGCTGGATATAGACCATCTCCATGGTGACACCGTCCCCTAGGTTTAGGGTGATCTCATGAGTCTTACCCTCAGGAGCGGTCATCGCAGCGCGCAGCCCCCAGTTTTCGTATTTGCCGTAGCCGCCGCTCAACATGCGTTTTCCAGAGGCCAATGCATCAGGTTCGCCTTTCCAGGTGCCGCCCCGCATGATGGTTTTTCCCTGAGGGAAAAAGCGAGGCAGAAAAATCTGAAGGCCACCATCGAAGCTCTTCATGGCGAGCACTTCACGAGTATTGCCTGATGGCTTGCTGTATGCCGCGGCCGGGATCGAGATGCTGCCATCAGAGTTCTGGATGATCTTCTTATCTTCGTCCGTGACGGGAGAAGCCATGACCTTTTCTGCGACGGTCGGTTCATTTGCCTCGCCAAGATCTTCACCCAGCGCGGCTAGTGTAACGGCGTCTGATTGATCAATGATAGCGCGCTGCACTTGAAGGGAGATACCATTCCAGAATCCGGACTCTTCTTTTTCATTTGTGCCGTAGCTACGCTTTTCGTCAAGGACGTCACCAGCCCACTGGGCACGCTTTACTTTAAGGTAAGCTTCCGAATTAGCTCTGGCCTGGGTAGTGGCAAGGAAGTCGACATCTTTCACGTAGAGAGTTGAGGTCCAGCCGGCACCCCAGCCTCCTCCGAGATTTACGACCCAGCCCCTAGGTGTCCAGTGGGCGAGAGCGGCATGCCCTCGGCTGGGGCGGGCTGTCGTGGGAACCCCGAACGATCGAAGAATGAATCTCCCAAAGAAAGCACGGCGACCACACACACCGCCGTTCATTAGCATGTTCTGATACTTCTGCAGTTCGGGTCGATCATATTTTACATCCTGTGATCCATATTTCACATCAGAGGTAACAATGTTCACGTAGCGCCAGCCGAAGTTTTCGTTGTAAATGTGATCGGGGCGGTAGTTGCGCAACATTTCACGACCCCAGACAAGCGTCTCATCCGGCTCGTCTCCATTCACCACCATGCGCAGATCCCAAGTCGTTAATTGGCTGAAGGTCGAATCCAACTCTCCATCGAGGTAGGCTTTTTCGTAATGGAGATAACGCTTCACGGGATCGATCGTTGCCGGTGCTCCGACAGACGCTTCGGGATTGGCCTGAACCAACGGAACAGCGTGTTCTAGACTGACAGCGAGCGCCAACCGCTGGAAGATACCCGAAGAGGCATGTTCACTCGCTTCCTGGATGTCGGTGTAGATCTGAATCGCCTTGCCGTATTCGGCGGGTCCAAAGCCGTTGCGTCCGAGAGATTTTGCTTTGGCGCCGTCAGCCACAAGCATTTGCCGCATTAAGATAGGATCGGCTAGCAGTCCTTCGACGAGTTGCCATTGATCCCGATCTTGCTGGGCAAACCGCGCCAGACCGGCAGGCGTGGCTTCTTTCAGAACGACGTATTTGGCGAGAGCCGCATCGAGTGAGTCACTGATGAGAAACTGATTGAGCGTTTCGTCCTTGGCTTGCTCCGGCTTCGGGATTTGCTGCGCCAGTTGAGAACCGAGCGACTCCAGTTGCCCAGACCAGTGCGCCTCGAGTTTCTCTCCTACTTCCGTCAGGTTGAGGGAAGTTGCTTCGTCGTTGCCTGGAGCTCTCGTTACGAAAAGGCAGAGGATCAGGGCGGTGAAACAGCGGTGGTGGGATGAATTCATCGCGAAAGGTTGGCTGAATGAGCTAACGTATTTAAAATTCGGACTTGGGGGACAACTCTTTTGTAACTATCTAGCCCGCGCCTCACGGCCTCATCAATTCGACCATCGCCTTGCCCATCGCTTCGCCGACGTTCATGTAAGTCTCCGCGTTGCCTCCGTAGTGAGAACCTGAACTACCACCCTTCGAAAGAGGATGGGTGTAAACTGCGGCGACATTGCCTTTAAATTCCGGATATGTCCCGGAACTGCCATCGACAGCGAGCATAGCGTCGAGAATTTTGCCCCCTCCGTCGGTGGCTCCTTTTTCGGTCTGACCGAGAGAGGCGCAGACAAAGTTTGCGCCAGGAGCGTCGAAATCCTTTCGTAGCTGCTTGATGAGGTGCGCGAGGTTGTGTTCATAGCGGCTTGATAGAGCCGCACTGCGGCTGTCACGATCTCCTTGCCACCAGAAGAAGCCGGCAACTTCATATTCCGTAGTCTCAGGGTAGTAGTCTCCGAGCTTTTCCAAAACTGATTTTGCTCGGGCGATATCTCCGTCGTATTGCGTGCCGGCATACCATGTTATCGGATTGGGCTTGGTTCCCTTTTCCCATTTATCGGGTGATCCTTTGTAGCCGGGGTGGACCCATGTTTTCCCTTTTGCGTCAGTGAATTCGAAGCCTTCGCTGCCGGGTGGAAGGAGATCCCAGCCAAGAGCTCGGTTTCCGATGCAGCTTTTTAGGATTAAGACAGGAGCGTCGGTCGCTTCGCCAACGAAATGCCCAATCCCAATTTCAGGGCCGATATTGCTTTTTCCAATGGTCATCCATTCATTGTTAAATTGCTTTATAGCTCCGGTGCCGCTGCCCATCACCCTGACATTGCGCACATCCATTCGCTCGGTCCAATTACTTTCGTCATCAATAAGGTAGGGGTAGAGACCTTTTTCATTTACAGCGTGCGAGAGTGAACCCTCAGGACCATTTTTTCCACCCGCGATCTTTCCAAAACCCAGCATATTAGACTGACCAAGCAGGATATATACCTGAACGGGTTTAGACATGTCGGCGGGCTTACCGTCGGGATCGGGGAGGGTGTCCGCGGAAAGTGGTGAAATCTGAGAGAGGAATGTGGCGAGCAATAATGGTAGGAATGGTAACTTCATAGTGGATCAATTCTTATTCGGGTTTCGGTAAGTATGTCCGATAAGGACTTCGATGTGACAGCTTGTTTCAAAAAAATACCTGATCGTGTTAGGAAGACGGTGATTTCTAGGGACTACGAAGTTCTTTTATGAACTTTGGAGAGATATCCAGCTTAAAATATTTTTTCCCGACGTAATTAGGTGTCTATCCGGATTTAAAACAGAATTGATTAATAGGACATTTTGAGACCATGAAACTTTCCTTACTTACTTTAGTTCTTATGCTTCTGGCTGGCTCCGTTGCTGCTGATCGTCCCAATATTATTTTCATGCTCGCGGATGACTTGGGCTACGGTGATCTTGCCTGCTACGGTAATCCGGTGATCCAATCTCCCAATCTCGACCAGCTTGCTGAGGACGGATTGAGACTGCTCAACTGCTATGCGGCGAGTCCAAACTGTTCACCAGCTCGCACCGCTATTATGACGGGGCGCAGCCCCTATCGTGTGGGGATGTATGATTGGGCCCGTTTTATGTCAATGCACATTCCGGCTGACGAATTGACCTTGCCCGAAGTCATCGGAGGCGCGGATTATCAGACGATGTTTGCCGGCAAGTGGCACTGCAGTGGTGACTCGAACTTGATCAGCGGGACCCAGCCTAATCCCGGCGATCATGGGTTTAATCATTGGCTGGCACATCCCAGGAACTTTGGTCAGAACCCAAAAGGCTTTTTCAGAAATGGCGAAGCCTTGGATCAGTTGGAGGGCTGGATGTCAGAAATCGTGGTTGACGAAGCGATGGAATTTATCGGAAATCGTGATCCGGAAAGACCCTTCATGAGCGTGCTTTGGTTTAGTGAACCGCACACTCCTGTTGAAGCGGCTCGCGAGTTTATCGAGCCCTACGAAACTGCAGAAGTCGCAGAAAAAGCAAAGACAATTAAGAAGGGCGGCCCCCAAGTGAGCTGGGGTTCCAAGGAAGGACAAGGGCCCACTTATTATGGCTGCGTCACGATGCTGGATCATCACATCGGCCGTCTCATGAACTACCTGGATGAGCAGGGGATAAGCGAGAATACGATTGTGATCTTCACTTCCGACAACGGGCCTGAACATCGCCCTGGTAGCAGCTTTGGCTCACCCGGTGATCTGCGTGGTGCCAAGGGGCACATGCACGAGGGTGGCTATAAGGTGCCGGGGATCATTCGCTGGCCCGGACAGATCAAAGCCGCAACGACAAGTCGCGAGCCGGTCAACGGAACGGATTTTCTTCCCAGTCTTGCGGCGGCCGCTGGAGCGGACTACCAGCCGGAGAAAGTCGTCGATGGCATCAATGTGTTTCCTGCTTTCGTCGAAAGTGAAAAGCTGGAGCGACCCATTCCTATGATGTGGTGGCTCTTCCACGCACGCGGAGGCAAAGAAGTGACGATGCGGGTTGGCGACAACAAGATACTTGCGAACATGCTGCCTCAGCGTGAAATTACGGTGAATGATGCGGCTCCGCCCGAAGGGATGGCGATCATGGACTTCATCAAGGAGGCGGAACTAGGCAACTTTACGATGTATAATCTCAAAGAAGATCCTAACGAAACAACTGAATTATCTCAGGTGCAGCCAGAAAAGCTGGATGAGCTCAAGAAGCAAATGATCCAGTTGCATGAGGAGATCCGCGCTGAGGGCCCTGTTTATGGCCTTGATAGGTCGAAGAAGTAATCGAGCGGGAGTTGCCCCGAAGCAGAAGCTGTTGCTTCACGTTTAATGCAAGCTCTGCTAGAAATGTCAGTCATGAAGTCGTGTCTGCTCCTTATTGGCCTGGTTTCTTTCCCTGCTGTCGGCTGGGCGGACCTTGAGATTGACCCAAAGAACTGGAAGGTGACGCTTCCGCTGCCCAACGAAAAGGGCGGGGCGCTGGAGGTCACCAATCCGGACTTTGAGCGTTACCTCGCTGATCCCGATTCAATACCCGGGGAACATGCCCGCTTCTTTCGTCGGGAAGGGGGTGCTATGATCTTCTATTGTCCGACGGGCGGGGCAACGACGAAAAATACCGATTATCCTCGTTCCGAGTTGAGGGAAATGGGAGGGGACGCGGGGGAAAATGAGTATGAGTGGACCTTAATGGAGGGTGGAGCGTTAGAGTTTCGCTTTAAGGTGGGGCCGTTCGAGGAAGGGGCGGAGAAACTAATGTTTGCCCAGATCCATGGGCACGAACCGGAGAGTAAGGTTCTCTTGAAGTGTCTGTGGCACAAAGGTCAGCTTCGGATCATGGGTAAGTCCGGAGAAAAACTAAAAGACTTCGAGGTGCAGCAGCGATACCTCCCGTTAAATGAGGGAGAATGGTACACTTGCCGAATCGAGGCTTCAGAAGAGGCGGTTAGTGTCGCGATGGATGGAGTGGTGATTGAGACTTTTGGTCGGGAGGTTTTGAAGTATTGGCCTGTGGATAATACCTACTACTTTAAAGCAGGAAACTATCTCCAAGAGAGAAAGGAAGGCAGCGCGGCTACCGTGTCTATCTCGCACATATCAGTAAGTCACTGAATTGTGTCCCAAATCCTTTTTCGCTTGGCTGAGGGGCCTTTTTTAAGGGGTCGAACTGGAGTAGGGAATGCTGTTCGGCAAAGTAATCGAGTTGTCGTCTTACCCGACCTTTAGGGCAATCTCGCTTCTCTGCGCTACACCTCCGAGTTGAAGTAGATTTTCACATACTCCATTCGCTTATCCTCATCAAAGCCACGTTCCATAAAGCGCTCTGCTTCGTGGACGAAGCCGGATGAGAATTGCATTGTGACACCGACATCGAGCTTCATTTTGCTCTTGAGGCGGTTACCGGCTTTCTCTGCTTCTTTTTTGGAAACGGAGAACTTTTCCTTGAGAGGTTGGCCATGTTCTTCCTCGAAGTTTTCTTTGTATTCCTTAAACTTCTGAACACGATCAGGTTCTCCGAGGGCGGTCATTTCAAATTCGTCGATATTGAATTCTTCGGTCTCGTTTAAGTAATTAATCGCTTTGCTGGCTACTTCCATTCGGTCTTCCTGGAGAGCACCTTCTTCCAGACCCTCTTCGGCGAATTGGACGCAAAGCTCAGCGTAGCGTTTGGTCAGGTAGTCGTCATTAGTGACGGGTTTAGCGCCGACAAAATCCCTGATCCAGAACTGGGTGCTACCGCCGCCCTTGTCAAAGAGGTAGATAGAGTAGCCATCGGCTTTGCCGTGATTGATGATGAGGCAGCCCTTGTCGATTTTTTCGGGGTAGATCCCCTGCTCGGTCGTGAGGACGAGATCGCCGTCCCGCTCCGAAATCTGGAGGAAGGGCACCTTGCTCTCGGACTTTACGATGCTGATCGCCTGAGTTGCTTCACCCGAGACAATGATATCATCAATCAGAGCCACGCAGAGGTCACCGGACTTAATGTTTGGGTGGTTTGATTTCGCGTGAAGGTGGCGCGCAATGTTCGCGCCGGCTTCGAGGAGTTGATTGCTATCTTCGAAGACGGCGGAGGCGTATTTGTGGAGCTCGTTGTTTTCTAATGCGGTATGATGGGTCAGCGAATGAAGTTCGAGCGACTTAAAACATTTCAGAAAGCAGTGTGTCAGCAACTCGGCTTCGTCATCCCTGAAGCGGCAGAGGGCCTGAGAAGTGCGTAGCGGCTCGTTGCGCACAGGGTTACCAACCTTCGCCAGAGACATGGCGGAGAGTTTGGCTTTTCGGAAATGCAGCGAGAGAGACATGAGAGAGAGATATTAAGAAGAGGGTCAATTTCTAAAGTTTTTACTTTAGTTCGCCACGATATTTACCAGTCGTCCCGGCACGACGATCACCTTTCGGACAGTACTGCCTTCGATGAAAGACTGCGCTTTCTCGCTTTCAAGAGCGAGTTTCTCGACTTCGTCTTTATCCGCCTCCGAGGGTACGTTGATCTTGTCGCGGACCTTTCCGTTCACCTGGACAACGATTTCGATTTCATCCTCGTGGAGGTATTCTTCGATAAATTGAGGCCATTCACGGTCAGCCAAACCATTGCTACTGAGTGAGTCGAACGCTTTCGCAAGTCGAGCGTTGAGTTCTTCAGTCAGATGAGGAGCGAATGGATTCAGCAGTTGGAGCAGGGTGATGACGGATGAGACTGGGACTTTTTCGAGCTTGGTGAGCTCATTGGTGCAGACCATCATTTGGGAAATAGCTGTGTTGAAAGCCATTCCTTCGATATCCTCACCGACCTTCTTGATGGTGGCGTGAAGCGCTTTATTTGCCTTTTTGTCAGGTTCAGCTTCGGTGATCTTTTCGCTAATAACCCAGTTACCTTCCTGATCATTGTCCATGACCAGGCGCCAGACACGGGCGAGGAAACGAAAGACGCCTTCGACGCCTTTCATTGACCAGGGCTTGACCTGCTCAAGAGGTCCCATGAACATTTCGTATAGGCGAAGCGAGTCGGCGCCATACTGTTCAACAACGTCGTCGGGGTTGACCACGTTGCCGCGTGACTTGGACATTTTCTGTCCATCTTCACCGAGAATTAGTCCTTGGTTCACCAGTCTGTGGAAGGGCTCGGGCGTGGAGAGATAGCCGAGATCGAATAGAACCTTGTGCCAGAAGCGAGCGTAGAGCAGGTGCAACACGGCGTGCTCGGTGCCGTCGACGTAGAGGTCGACACCTCCAGGGTTGCCGTTCTTGCCCATCCAGTAGGCCTCGGCCTCTTCGCTGATGAATCGGTCCGTGTTGCCCGTGTCGCAGTAGCGAAGGTAGTACCAGCAGCTACCCGCCCATTGGGGCATTGTGTTGGTTTCGCGGAGACTGCCGTCTTCGAGTTCGACCCAATCGGTCGCTTTGGAAAGGGTCGGTTCAGGATTACCGGTGGGCTTGTAATCTTCAAGTTCAGGAGCGAGCAGGGGGAGTTCGTCTTCGCTGATGGCGTAATGATTGCCGTCTTTCCAGGCAACGGGGAAAGGCTCACCCCAGTAACGCTGTCGGGAAAAAAGCCAGTCGCGAAGCTTATAGTTGACGGTGCCCTTGCCGAGATCGCGCTCCTCTAGCCAGTCGCAGATTTTCTGCTTGGCTTCTTCGGTGGAAAGGCCACTGAGAAAACCGGAGTTGATGGCAGTGCCGTTGCCAGTAAAGCATTTATCTTCGTTGCCTTCGGGAGCCTCGACGACTTGAATAATCTCGATGGCGAAGTTCTCAGCGAACTCGTTGTCGCGAGTGTCATGTGCCGGCACGGCCATGATGGCGCCGGTGCCGTAGCCCATCATCACGTAGTCGGCGATATAAACGGGGATCTTCTCTTCGTTGACCGGGTTGACGGCGTAAGCGCCGGTAAAAATGCCAGTTTTTTCTTTGGCTAGTTCGGTTCGTTCGAGATCTGACTTGGCGGCGCAGCGACTCTTGTATTCCTCAATCTGGTCTTTTAGGCTCGGAGTGGTGATTTTGTCGACGAGCGGATGCTCGGGCGCAAGCACCATGTAGGTGGCACCAAAAAGGGTGTCGGGGCGCGTCGTGAAAACAGTCACTGTTTCGTCCCCGATCGTAAAATTAACTTCGGCTCCGTCAGAACGGCCGATCCAGTTTTTCTGGAGCAACTTTATGCCTTCGGGCCAGTCAAGATTATCGAGTTCATCAATGAGGCGCTGGGCGTAAGCGGTGATGCGCAGCATCCACTGTCGGAGCGGGCGACGCTCTACGGTATGGCCCTTTGAGCGCCACTCTTCCACTTCCTCGTTGGCCAGCACAGTACCGAGATCAGGCGACCAGTTTACGGGGGTCTCTGCAACGAACGCAAGACGACGGTCATCAATGTCCTCCCGGCTGAATCCTTTTTCTTCGAGTTCAGAAATGGGATGCGCCTTTTGGGTATCCTCGTTGAAGTAGGAATTGTAGAGCTTGAGGAAAATCCACTGAGTCCAACGCACATAGTCCGGTGCGGTGGTGTTGACTTCGCGGTTCCAGTCATAAGCGAAACCGAGGCGCTGAAGTTGGCCGCGGAAAGTATCGACATTGTTCTGGGTGTTGATACGAGGGTGCTCGCCGGTCTTGATAGCGTGCTGCTCAGCGGGAAGACCAAAGGCGTCCCAGCCCATCGGGTGAAGCACATTGAAGCCTTTCATCCGCTTGTAACGGGTGATGATGTCGGTGGCGGTGTAGCCCTCGGGGTGGCCGACGTGGAGACCGGAACCGCTCGGGTAAGGGAACATGTCGAGCACGTAGTACTTCGGCTTGTCGGGATCAAAGCCTTCGTCGCCCGGGTTGGGCACGGAGAAGGTCTTGTTATCCTCCCAGTGTTTTTGCCACTGAGGTTCAAACTCGTCGAAGGGGAACTGCTTACGTCGCTGCGCCATGATCTAAGAAATTAGGGTGGCGTGGACTGTAATTCGGATGCGCCGCGGTGCAAGCAGGGGCTGAGGGCGGATTCAACAGGGTTGAGTGAGGGACCTGAACCTGTTGGGTGGCAAAACTCGATGCCGCTCTCAGGAAGCTTTCAGGCTTTCTGCCTGTTTCGTCACCTCTGCCATGAGCTTCCGGAAACCACTGCGACTGTATCCGGCCTGGGTTGCGGCCTCTCTGATGGATCGCACTTCCTGGGGAGTTAACACGGCATCAGCCAGGGCGAGTCGAATCAGATTCTCCAGGTGAAACTCTGCCTTATCCAAAGGAGGAGGGGTATCCTGAACTTCCTGGAGGAGGGTCGCTCGCTCCTCGGCTTCGAATCCGCTCTTCTTCGCGAAGGCACCCAGCGTCTTGATTTCCTTTGTCCCTATCGGATTTCCACTCGATGCGAGAAGACCTGCCATCTCTCGGTATTCGAGTTTCTTCAAATCGTTAGTCTCCAGTGCCTGTCCCTGTTCTGCTTCCAGCGACTGTCGGATGGCCTGCCCCGTTTTCCGTTGCTTCTTGGACAGGTAAACGAGGAGCCAGATTCCGGCGATGAGCACCAGGAGGATCGGAATCAGAAACAGCGGATTCTCAGCCGCGAATCCGATCACGATGGTGCCGACAGCAAGCGGCAGCCCGATACTGAGCGCGGCAAGAAAAGCTCCGGTCTCGGCGATTTGGCCGACTATGGGGATGGGATAGAGGAACTTGAGGAAGTGGCTGAAGAAGTAGAGCAATCCAAGCACAACGATTAAGGTTCCGATCCCGCGAACGATCCATTTCAAGCGTTTGATATGGCGACGAATGGTGATCAGGGCGACGTCTCTCTCTCCTGCGACGAGATGGTGGAGTACTCCGGTATCTTGAATGAGGCGATTGATCATTCCCTGTCGCTCTTCCCTCGTGTCAGCGACTCCCTTGCCTCCGGAAAACCTCCCGAACCAGGTCGCGGTGGGTGGAACGGGGATCGCTCGAAAACTGAGTCGTTCGTCCCCGAGGCCATTGGAGCGGCCCTTGTTCAGGGTCAGGTAGGGGGCTTCTACACCGAGGTCAGCTCCTTCCGCAGTCTTAGGCAAGGGACCGGGCGGAATGATTTCGCGAGAATCGACAAACTCCAGTTTCTTCGAATTCACGGTGAGATCACCCACTTGGTAGTTGGGAGGAAGGAGGCGACCGGATTTCAGTTTCTGCTCAACGCCGTTGTTTCTCGAATTGTTCTCAACGCTGCTCATCCATTCCATGCTCCAAGTGACGAATCCCTCGTCGTCTTCATCTCGATCCCAGCAGTAGATCTCAGCGCTTCGATGCACGATGAGATATCCGGTGAAGGTTTCGATGTATTTGCCGGATAGCTCGAGAGATTGGTTCATGTCTCCCGTGTAAGACAGAAACTGTTCCTCTGACGATTGAGGCAAAGAGGGGGCGTGAACCGCGTTGCTGGCCGCTTTGAAGTAGTCGAATCGAGTTTCGTTTTTCCAGAGGGCGGAAACGGCGACCACGGTTAGAATTGGACCGAAGATGTAGTCGGCTTTTCTGTCTTTTGTTCGGGATGCCATGAGAGAGTGCCATGCCCCCGAAGTTGTTTCGGAAGAGCTGGGCGAATGATGTTGGCGTGAAGGAAAGCTAGCGGCAAAGACATTCGATCGACAATTACAAAAGCCTGCCGATTTTAGAACCCTGTCTGAATCAAGGTGAAGCAGCGCTTGCCTTCGCCCAGTCGGGAAGCGTGTCAGGATCGATCTGAAAGACGGCAGGACCGAGGAGGAGAAAGATCGCGGTGACGACGATGATGCTGATCAGGTTGATGATGAGTCCGGCTTTGACCATGTCGGCGATGCGGATGCGGCCACTGGCAAAGACGATAGCGTTGGGTGGTGTAGCTACGGGCATCATGAACGCACAGGAAGCGGCGAGGGCCGCCGGCACCATGAGCACGAGCGGGTGAATTTTCGCCGCCGAGGCGATCGACGCGAGGATGGGGAGGATCATTTCGGTGGTGGCGGTGTTGGAGGTCAGCTCGGTGAGAAAGGTGATGCCACCAGTGACGGCTCCGACCAGCAGCCATTCGGGTGCTCCTTCCATTCCGGCGAAATGCTGCCCGATCCATTCGGAAAGTCCTGAGTTCTTGAATCCCGAAGCCAGGGCAAACCCTCCACCGAAGAGCAGGATGATGTGCCACGGGAGCTTGGCGAAGACGCCGGTGTCGAGCAGGGTGCGATGGGAGTTCTCTTCGTCACCCTCCTCCCGGCGGCGACTCGGGATGCAGAAGAGGACGATGGCCATCCCGATGGCAATGGTGCCGTCGTCGATGTATTTGCCAAAAGGTAACGCATCCGACCAACCGGGGATGACCACGGCGCCAACCTCCAGCTTTTTTCGGAAGATCCAGAGCAGGGCGGTCGTCGCAAAAACGACGGCGACCATTTTTTCCTCGTAGCTCATCCGGCCAAGTTGATCGCGTTCCTTGCGAATCGTTTGTGGATCGAGCGTGAGGTCGTCTCCGCTTCGGAAGAGAAGACGAGTCAGGATTAGCCACACCGCGGCCAACATGATGAGCATCAGCGGAACTCCGAGGAGCATCCACTGGCCGAAATTTATCTCGTAGCCGGCGGCCTCGGCTTGGGGGAAACTCAGGGCAAAGATCCGGACTAGTGCAAGGTTGGGTGGTGTGCCAACGAGAGTGGCGAGCCCTCCGATACTGGCGCTGTAGGCGATACCCAGAAGGAGAGCTAGACTGAGATTGCGGGTTTTGTGGGCGCCAAAAGCGTCCTCGGCCTGCTGGATGATGGCAATGCCGATTGCTAGCATCATGATGGAGGTCGCCGTATTCGAGATCCACATGGAGAGAAACGCCGTGGCGATCATAAAGCCCAGAACGAGTTGCGATGGTCGTGAGCCGAACAAACCGATGATCATTAGGGCGATACGCCGGTGAAGGTTCCATCGCTCCATAGCCAGCGCGATGAGAAAGCCGCCGATAAAGAGAAAAATGATGTAGTTAAAATAAACCGGGGCCGTTTCCTTTCCGGTCATGATGCCAAGGGTGGGGTAGAGGAGCAGCGGAAGCAGAGCTGTAGCGGCGAGTGGAATGGCATCGGTGATCCACCAAATGGCCATGAGCAGGGCGACAGCCGCCATCCGCGAGACCTCGGTATGCTCAGAATCGAGGCTTCCAAAGACCAAGGTCAGTGCAAAAGCGATGATTCCGGCCCAGAATCCAACAATTCGGGCAGTGTTGGAGTGGTGAGATTTGCGATGAGGCTCGCTCATGGCCGAGATGATGTCCGATCGGGCAGAGGCTTGCAAGCCGTTGAAGGTGCTGAATTCCTGCTATTTTGTTCTTTTAGAGACAAATTGTCACACATCGGGACGGCTTTGCGAGGAAGATGAGAATTGACCCGGGGTCGATCCTGACTAAAGTCACCGTCCCATAAAATTGCCCTCCGCTCGCGGAAATCACAGAAAATTTCTGAACCTACAGCAAACCGAGACTTTTTTAGGGCGACTTGGCACGAATGCTGAGCGTAACCCCAAGCGTCTACCGGAAAGGGAGGATGGCCTCCTCAACGCTGGGATCAAAGACTGATCGATACCTCATGAGCAAATACCTGAAGAGTCCCCAAGTCGAAAATTCACTGCACCGGCCTGAGTTGGAGCGAGATGCTTGCGGCGTTGGTGTCGTTGCCCACATAAGGGGTGAGGCCAGCCACCGTATTCTTCGGTTGGGACTTGATTCGGTCAATAATGTGACTCACCGCGGAGCTGTGAACGCTGACGGCAAAACGGGCGATGGCGCCGGTGTGACTACCAATCTCCCCTACAAGATTTTCCTGCCCGAAGCCGAAAAACATGGGACGATCCTCAATCAAGAAAGTGATCTCGCGGTAGGCGTTTTCTTTCTCCCGTCTCAGCGCAGTGACGAACAAACCAAGTGTCGCGTCATCGCGGAAGGTGTGCTTCGCAACCGCGGCATTGGTATTATCGGCTGGCGTGATGTGCCGACCGACCCTTCGGCGCTGGGGCAGCAGGCTATCGATACCATGCCGGTAATTCAGCAGTTATTGCTCCAACGCCCCGACGGGATCGACGATGATACTTTTGAGCGTCAACTCTACCTCAGCCGTCGTGAAATTGAGGACAAAGCTAGCGACGAAAAAATCCACGAGTTCTATATTCCTTCGCTTAGCCACCGGTTGATCAGCTACAAAGGATTCCTTGTCGCAACGGCCTTAGAAGAGCTTTACGAAGACCTTCGCAACGAAGCATACGAGACTCATGTTTGCCTCTACCACCAACGCTTTTCGACCAACACTTTCCCAACTTGGGCGCTGGCGCAGCCTTTTCGGATGCTCTGTCATAACGGCGAGATCAATACCGTTCGCGGCAATCGAAACTGGCTCAATTCCCGGATTGGTCAGTTCGAGAGCGATGTCTGGGGCGATGAACTTCAGCATCTGAATCATGTCATCGACCCCGATGGCTCCGACTCTGCGAGCCTTGATGCTGCGCTGGAACTCCTCGTGCTCTCGGGGCGTTCAGTGCCGCACGCAATGTCCATGCTGGTCCCTCCTGCCTGGAAAATTGACCCGTTCACAGCGAAGGAAGTCGAAGATTTCTATCGCTATCATAGTTGTTTCTGTGAGCCTTGGGATGGCCCTGCTGCCCTCGCTTTCACTGACGGCCACACCGTGGCAGCATCCCTCGATCGAAACGGGCTTCGCCCCGCTCGCTACAAGATCACTACTGATGGTATCTTCTCGCTTGGTTCTGAGGTAGGCACCTGTTACCTCCCTGACGACATGATCGAAAGGAAGGGGCGTCTTGCCCCTGGCGAAATGATCGTGGTGGATACCAGAAAAGGTGAGGTCATCTTCAACGACGAAATTAAAGCGCAACTTGCCGCCCAGCAGCCCTATGGCGAGTGGCTACGTGAAAATCAGACTCCGTTTTCTGAGGTCGCTGACCTCGCGCCACAAGTTTCGGAGGACCCCGCCCACGATCCTCTAACCCGTTCCCAGTTGCAGGTGGCTAACGGCCTGAGTAAGGAAGAACTCGACATGGTGGTAACGCCGATGGCGACTGACGGCATGGAAGCAACCTATTCAATGGGTGACGATGCAGCACTTTCAGTTCTTTCCCATAAACCAAAGATTCTTTTCACCTACTTCAAACAGCTTTTCGCTCAGGTAACAAATCCTCCAATCGACCCGATTCGCGAATATCTCGTGATGTCGCTCGAGGCTGACCTGGGACAAGAGAGAAATTTGCTCGCTGAAGATCCTCTCAACGCGAAGGTAATCCATTTGGAGACGCCTTTCTTATACACCCATCAGGTGAAAGCGCTTCAAACAGGCGAGCATATTAAGACAGAGACGCTCGGTCTTACTTGGTCGTTGTCAGAGGGGCCGGAAGGGTTGAAGGCTGCGGTCGATGCCCTTTGCGAGAAAGCTGAAACTGCCGTCGATAGTGGGGTGGAGACCCTTATCTTGTCCGACCGCGATATTAATCACGAGCGAGTCGGTATCCCGTCGTTGATCGCTGTTGGTGCGGTGCACCGTCACCTCGGTGCAGCAAAGAAGAGGATGAAAACCTCAATCATCATCGATACTGCCGAAGCGCGTGACACCCACCACATGGCGTGTCTCTTTGGATTTGGTGCTACCGCGATATGCCCGTGGCTTTCGCATGAGACTATTCGCGAACTGGTCGATGCTAACGTTAAAAATAAGTTCGATGGCGTCACAATCGAAAAAGCACTCACGAATTATCACAAGGCGCTTGAGAAGGGGGTTCTCAAAATTCTTTCAAAGATGGGTATCTCTGTGCTCAACTCCTACCAAGGAGCTCAAATTTTTGAAGCTGTCGGCATCTCCGATGGGGTGATTGATGCCTGTTTTCCTGGAACGCCTTCGCAGATTGCAGGCGTTGGATTCTACGAGATTGGTGCTGAGAGTATCGCTCGGCATACGGCAGGATACAGCGAAGCAGTTCCGAATGATGGAGGGGTACTCGACTTGGGTGATCCTGGATTTTTCCGCTTCCGGCGCGATGGCGAAAATCATGCGGTCAGCGGTTCGGTGATTAAGAATTTCCACACTTTCGTGAAGAGTGGTGATCAAGAAGACTACGAAAAGTATGTCGAAGAACTGAAGCAAAGTCAGCCGGGTGCGCTCCACGACCTGTTCCAACTCGTTCCGAATAGCGAAGGTCCGATTTCTATCGATGAAGTTGAGCCCATCGAAAACGTGCGTCGCCGTTTTACGACGGCCGCGATGTCGATGGGGGCGATCAGTCCTGAAGCCCATGAGGTATTGGCTATCGCCATGAACAGGATCGGAGCGAAGTCTGACTCTGGTGAGGGTGGTGAGGATCCCAAGCGATTCAAACGATACCCGAATGGTGACTGGGCGAACTCCAGAATCAAGCAGGTCGCTTCGGGCCGCTTTGGTGTCAGTGCCGAATACCTGATGTCCGCCGACGAGATCGAGATTAAGATGGCGCAGGGAGCTAAGCCTGGTGAGGGTGGCCAGCTTCCCGGCCACAAGGTGAATGGAATAATTGCTAAACTTCGAAACACTCAGCCGGGCGTGACGCTAATTTCACCTCCGCCACACCACGACATTTATTCGATCGAAGACTTGGCTCAGCTGATTCACGATCTTAAAGAGCTGAATCCGGCGGCAAAGGTTACTGTTAAGCTGGTGGCTGAGACGGGAGTCGGAACCATCGCTGCAGGTGTTGCCAAGGCTAATGCTGACGTCATCCTTGTTTCAGGGCACGACGGAGGAACCGGGGCGTCCCCGCTCAGTTCGATCAAGTATGCTGGTCTCCCATGGGAGATTGGAGTCGCAGAAACGCAGCAGGTTCTCATGATGAACGGGCTTCGCGATCGTGTCACCCTGAGAACTGACGGCGGCCTTCGCTCAGGCTTAGACATTATTCATGCCGCTATTCTTGGTGCAGAGGAGTTCAACTTTGGCACGATTGCTCTTATCGCAATGGGTTGCGTGTATGTTCGGAGATGTCACCTGAATAACTGCCCAGTTGGAGTTGCAACGCAAGACCCTAAGTATCGGGCGAAGTTCAAAGGAGAGGTTGAGCACGTAGTTAACTTCTTTAACGGCGTTTCGGAGGAAGTGCGCCAATACATGGCGCAACTCGGAGTACGAAAACTTGACGATCTCATTGGTCAGACCAAATACCTCAAACAGCGGGAGGTGCTCGAACACCCGAAGGCCAATCTCATCGATCTCAGCCGAATTCTTGCTGACGTTGGAAGCCAAGGGTCTGGTAATCTACCTCGTATTTGTCTCCGTGATCGTAATGACGGTATACACGAGCCACCTTTGGATGATCAGATCATCGCCGAACTTGGCGGTAAGATTGAGAAGAAAGAGAGTGCCTCTCTCAGCTATGACGTGAAGAACACCCACCGTAACATCGGCACCAAGCTCTCCGGCGCGGTAGCAGGGATCCATGGTGATCACGGGGTCGAAGAGGGAACTTTTGATATCCAGTTGTCAGGTAGTGCAGGGCAGTCTTTTGCCACTTTTCTCTGCGGCGGCATCAAACTCACCCTGACAGGTGAGGCCAATGACTACGTGGGCAAAGGAATGGCCGGAGGTGAAATTATTATAAAGCCAAACGAGAATCGTAGTTTTGATCCGTCGGAGAATTCTATCCTCGGTAATACGGTTATGTATGGCGCTTCCGGTGGGCGCCTTTTTGCCAACGGATGTGGGGGAGAGCGCTTTTGCGTGCGTAATTCTGGCGGAACAGCGGTTGTCGAAGGTATTGGCGACCATGGTTGCGAGTATATGACCAACGGAACTGTCGTCGTTCTTGGTGAGACTGGGAAGAACTTCGGTGCCGGTATGAGTGGAGGTGCGGCTTATATCTTTGATGAAGGGGAGCGTTTCGAAAAGCTCTTCAATCCCGAAATGGTAGAGATCATTCGCTTGAATGAGGAAGATGCCGAGGCAATCGAACTGAGGGATCTTGTCCAAGCTCATGTCGACGCTACTGGCAGTGGAAAGGGTCGGGCGTTGCTCGATGATTGGTCCAACGCACTGTCAAAATTCTGGCGAGTGCAGCCGAAGAGCGATGTGGCTGATGCCCTCATAGCGAAGCCGCAGGCGACCGCTTCCAAGTGAGCCACCTTTCCTTTGATCAGAAAGAGCTCCGGCAGGTGACCTGCCGGAGACAAAACGAGACAGGCTTGTGAAGCTGATTCGTTGATCCATTCTCTGAAATGTGGTTTCCTCGGAGTGTGAATCGACTCTCCTCTGTCACGGGCATGATCCTAGTTGTCCTGTTGATCAGGTCTCCTATGGATTTGGAGGCTCAGGATGAGTTTCGCACCGGAGAGCCAGACCCGCCCATGCGCAGGGAAAAGCCTGACCTTTATATTCCTGACATTACTGCATCAGCCACTGACGTTGTTTCGGGCATTACCTCGGGTCCGCCAGCGGAATTGACGCCCAAGTTTCAACCGGGTTGTACTTATCGCTTTAAAAGTGAGCTGGAAATTCAGTTTCAGTTTCCCCTTCGCGGGACGCGTAAGGCAAAGATCGAGCATCAGTCACGCTTCGATGCCGGACCCCGCGCGGATGGAAAGCGAGGCATACAACTCAATGGAAGAACTGAGCGGCTTAAGGTGGAAATGAAAGCCCCTGGTCAATCGGTTTTTTATGACTCGTTAGATGCAGGGGATCGGCAGACCCCGCTGGGGCTGCACTTGAATCAATCGCTGAACCAGTGGGTCGACCTTAAACTGAACAATGAAAATCGTATTGTCTCGGAGGAGGTCAGAGGAAGGCAGGCGACAGCCTCACCGCTTGAAGGTTTTCCGCAGTTAGGAACCAGTGATCTCAGTCAAACGGTGACAGTGGTTCTTCAGGGCATGCCGGACAAACTGGTTCGGCCTGGGCAGGCTTGGTCAGTCCAGGGAGTGAAACGACTGACGGAGGCAGGAGAAATTATGCTCAATATTAAATGTCTCTATCGAGGAGAGGTCGCTCATGATCACAATCGTTACCTGCAGATTGATCTTTCGGGGCAAGCTTCCGGGGATGTGGGGTTACCTAACCAAGGGTCTGAAAATGGAAAGGCCGTTTTAATGGCAGTTCATGTGCCAAGCCTGTCTGGACGCGTGCTTTATGATCCGCTTGAACGGATGGTGCGTTTAAGCGAGCAAACAATAAGTATGACCGTTGAAATTCCGGGAGGGCCCGGTGCGGCGCCTCTTATTGTTCCTGTGCAGCAGAAATCAAAGATCCAGTTGCTACATGTCATTCCGACACCGTGAATCAGCGATCCATTAGTTCGTAGGCAGTCACACTGAGAGCGTAGATAGCAGCTGTTTCGCTGCGCAGAATGATGGGCCCGAGGGAAATGGGTGAGAAGCCGGCGGAGAGAGCTTGCGAGATTTCGGCGGGAGTAAAGTCACCCTCCGGTCCAATCAGCAGAGTTGCCGATTCCGGGCGTTCATTGTTTTCCTCATCCCATTCGAGGAGAGTGGCTTTCAGCGTTCGTGCTGTATCAGAAATTGCAGCGATCAGTCGGAACCGGTCGCTGGCATCCTTGGTAAACTTTTCGACTGAACAGGGCAGTCCGACTTCAGGAATCCAGTTCTGGCCGCATTGTTTGCAGGCTTCGATCACGACTCGTTGCCATTTCTCTTGTTTCTTGGCTAGGTCTTCACCACTGAGTTGGACGACGGTACGTTCTGAAAGTAGAGGAATAATGCGAGCAGCGCCGAGCTCGGTCGCTTTCTGAATAATCAGATCCATATTTTTCCCTTTTGGAATGGCCTGACCCAGTGTCAGGGTTGCCGGGGGCTTTGGGGTCTGGTTTACCATCAGGGCTTTGAGTTCGACAGCACCTTTCGTGGCGGCCGTAATCTGTGCTTCGGCCTCGGTGCCTTCGCCATTGAAGACTGCCACCCGGTCGCCTTCGCGACATCTCATGACATCGAGGCAGTGGTGCGATTCCTCTTCTCCAAGAATAAGGTTTTCAGGATTCCATTGACTGGCTGAAATATAGAAACGATGCGTTGCCATGATGAAGAATGGGGTGAGTCTTTAATTTTGCAAAGCGATTCACTTAACGGTCTGAATTGCCCTTGTCCACTTGTGATTATTCTCATCAAGTTATGCCTCGCCCTATCCCTTCGCCTGATCTGCCACCCCTGCAGCGCTTGCGTGAAATTATGCATCTCCTTCGATCCCCCGGTGGTTGCCCTTGGGATGCAGAACAGACACACGAAACTCTCATAAAGCACTTGATCGAAGAAGCGTACGAGGTGGCCGATGCCGTTAAGGGGGGGGATCGTGATGAGATCGTAGATGAGCTCGGAGATCTGCTGCTGCAGCCGGTCTTCCATGCCGAAATAGCCTCGGAGAATGGTCAGTTTGATCTGGACGACGTTGCAACGGCAATTTGTGAGAAATTGATTCGCCGTCATCCTCATGTCTTTGCCGAGGCAGAGGCTGACTCGTCAGCCGCCGTTTTAAGCCAGTGGGATGAAATCAAATTAGAAGAAAAGGGCGAAACTACCGATGGGCTCGATCCCTATCTTAAAAAAGCAAATGAAGGACTGCCCTCCTTAATGTCGGCGCAAAAGATCCAGAAGAAGGTGGCCAAGGTGGGATTTGACTGGGCAGCGGTTGGTCCGGTTTTAGAGAAAATACATGAAGAACTTTCAGAAGTTGAAGAGGCGATACAATCGGGACACGGCGACGAAGTGGCAGAGGAAATAGGTGATTTGCTCTTTGCTGTTGTGAATCTCGCTCGCCAGACAGGAAATGAGGCGGAACTCTTGTTACATCGGACGAATCGGAAATTTGTAGAGCGCTTTTCGGCGATGGAAACGAGATTGCGGAAAGAGGGACAGGCTTTGCATTCCGCGACGCTTGAAGAAATGGACGAAGCTTGGAATTTTGTGAAAGTACACCCACCATCGATAAGAGATAAAAAAAGTGAGTGAACCTCTCTCTAAATATGAGATAATTGACCAACAAGCTCGTATAACGGGCCAAAGTTACCCTTGCCGAAACATTACCGGATGACCTTTGGATTTCCGAAAAGCCCCTTTCCACTTCTCGTAGGCACCGCCCTGGCCCTCAGCAGTTGTGTCAGCACGTCAGAGCAAGTCAAAATCACTAAGGTGAACCCCTATCACCTCGAATCTTCCGTATCTCCTGATACAGATGACCGCATGGTGGAATTTGAGACTCGGCATTATTTGCACGGAGCATTGACCCTCGAAGAGCAGGCAAAGAGATATGGTTACTACTTTTCAGTATTCTGGAAAACGGCAACACGCCAATCGGCAACGGTGCGACTTGAGTATCGCCAGGGGGCATCTGGGTCACAGGTTCTATCGAAGGAACTTTTCATCGCTGATCCGAAGGGAAATAACGTGACTAAATTTCAGATTGTTGGAGATGATTTCGAGGACGGTGGCAAGGTGACCCAGTGGAAAGCGTCCGTGGTCGAGGATGGCGTAGTGATGGCTGAATATCGATCATTTCTCTGGAAAGAGTAGCTGCCGGATTCGAGATGAATTGGAAGAGGTAAGGAGACGCGAGATCAAGTGAGTGAGGAAAGTTCCATATTAGTCGGGTGTCTTGGTAACGTGGCCTGGGTCAAGGTCAATGGGAAGGCCACTCATGAACATGTTGAAAGTTTGAAGCGCTTTTTGCGGGGTCGCCTGGAGATGGGATGCCGACAGTTCGTGATCGATCTCGAAAACTGCAGTGGAATTGACTCTACCTTTATTGGGATACTCTACACTGCGGCTGCGAGTCTTGACCAAATCGACAGTGAAGGTCAACTGCAGGTAATTAATCCGGGAGAGCGTAACCACCGTTCCATTTCCAAGCTAGGATTGGACCACCTCATTAAGATTGACGGTAGTGGTGATGCCTGGCGACGCGAGCGCGAGTTGGTGAAGGAGAACCTCAGTAACCCATCCGGGCATGAGGTTCTAGACAAGTGTCTACATACCCAGTTGGTCCTTGATGCTCATGAGGCGCTAATAGAGGCTAACGAAGAAAATCGAAACCGTTTCTGTGATGTTGTTGAGTTTTTGCGCAAAGATCTAGAAGCTCAGACAGTGGACAATTGAACTTTCCGCGGTAAGCGATTCATGGAGTATTTGGTGTATGCCGTCCTTATTACCGCTTTAATTGCGGTTGTGTTGGTAGCGATATTCCTGTGGATGCAGGAGCATCGTAATGCTCTGCGAATCAGTGAGGAAAAAAATGAAATCGAGGGAGAGGAGCGTCGTATGTTCGGCTTCCTTCAAGGCCTCGGAGAGAAGCTTCAGGATGATAACTCTCCTTCCAATCTGCATCGATATATTGTCGATGGGGTAGTCGACGTTATTGATGCCGATGCCGGTATTCTTTATCTCCTGGACGGGGAGTCGGGCCAGCTTGTTCCTGTTTGCCAGACTCTGAATCTTGCGCCAGTCATTCCAGTGCCACCTGAAATCGCGGCAATCGAGTCGGCGGAGGACGCGGAAAGTCAATACCGGAGCTTCCTCCGTCTTTCCGCGCTGAAGCCCGGGGAATATCTTGTTGGGCAAGCGCTTGAATCAGAGAGCACTCTGTATGAGGAAGACATGATCGATAATGCAGACTATGCTGATCATGGCGCCCACTACCAGGATGGGATAAGCTTCCTTGCTGTATCATTAGTCTATGGGCATAAGCGGGTAGGAGTTCTTGCGATGACTCGGAAGGCAACTAAAGGATTTTCTCCGAATGATCGCGAGGTGTTCTCCAGTATCGCTGAACAAAGTTCGTTCGCACTTGGTAGTGCCATTATTCACGCAGAAGCGGCAGAAAAGCGCCGTATGGAACGCGAACTTACTCAGGCCAGCGAGATTCAGAGGGTGCTGTTGCCGCGCTCGGCGCCGGCCTTGGCTGATTATGACTTAGCTGCCGAATACCACGCGGCTCGAATTGTTAGTGGTGATTACTATGATTACATCCCCGTAGATGAAGACCGCTACGGTATAGCGATCGGTGATGTGTGTGGAAAAGGAATCGCTGCTTCACTAATTATGGCGATGTGCCGTTCGAACCTTCGCAGTCGCGCTCACGAAAATTTATCCCCGGCATCGGTTCTGCATGCGGTGAATCAGTCAATCTTCCCGGATATTAAGGAGGATATGTTTGTGAGTTTTCTCTACTTGATTCTTGAGAAAGGTTCGAATGAGATAACCGTCGCTCGTGCTGGGCACGAGCCTCCAATTCTTTACAGCCGCGCCAGCAAATCGATCCAACTGATTGAGCCTACAGGAATGGCGGCTGGAATTGATGGCGGCCCGGTCTTTAAGCGTTCGGTTAAGGATCATCGATTCACAATGGATCAGGGTGATATCCTTCTGCTCTACACAGATGGCCTGATCGAAGCCACCGATCGTAATGGTGACGAGTTCGGGATGAAGCGCCTTAATGAGACAGTTGAGAAATATTCCTCAGAATCCTCCGAAACCCTGATCCGTTCGATTGTTGAAGAGGTTAAGCAGTTTTCAGTTGGGATGTCTCAAACTGACGACATCACCTTGATTGCCATCGAGAAACGGTGAATAGTCCCGCCCTCCCGGGAATTTATAACCGGAGCACTGGATGTCCGGTGAGGTGGAGATTTTTTAATATCATGAGTAGTGTTGAGGAAGAGTTAAACCCTGATGCATCTGAGCCAGAAGGCGGCGAAGAGGCAGCCGCTAATGAATCCACCGAAAGTCCTGAGTCGGTCGAAACTGAGTTTTCAGGTCCTGTAGAGGATTTAACTCCGGCCGCTGAGGTGGAGAAGTGGAAAGATGTCGCAGCCCGGTCTCAGGCCGAGTTGGATAATTATCGCAAACGCATGGCGCGTGAGAAGACAGAAGCCATCGTTTTCGCTAATCGAAGCCTGCTGGAGCAGTTGTTTCCAATTATTGATAATTTTGAGATGGGTTTAAAAGCTGCTCAGGATTCCGAAGGCGATAATTCGATGATCTTTCAGGGTATGTCGATGGTCTATAAGCAGATTGGAGATTTTCTTTCCGAGCAGGGTGTCGAGATTATTCAATCTGACGCAGTTTTGTTCGACCCAAATGTACACGAAGCGATCAAGCAGGAGTCGAGTGACGAAGTTGCTGAAGGTCAGATCCTCTGCACATTGCGTCGGGGATACCGCCTTAAAGAGCGAGTTCTACGTGCGGCTAACGTGGTAGTTTCGTCCGGCTCATCTGAGGGCTGACCGTTAGCGCAAATACCCCAGATTTTTTTTCTGATGGAAAAACGTGATTATTACGAAGTTCTAAGTGTCACCCGTGATGCGAGTGGAACCGAAATCAAGAAGTCTTACCGCAAACTCGCGATTAAGTATCACCCTGATAAGAACCCAGATGATCACGAGGCCGAGGAGAAGTTCAAGGAACTCGGAGAAGCCTACGACGTACTCTCTGACGATCAGAAACGCGCCGCTTATGATCGTTATGGACACCGCGCTTTTTCCAATGGCACGGGAGCTTCTGCTGGCGGTGGTGGCTTTGCTGGAGCTGATCCATTTGATATTTTCCGCGAGGTCTTCAGTGGTGGTAGCGGCGGAGGAGGTGGAAGCATCTTCGAAGAATTTTTTGGTGGCGGAGGTCGTGGTCGTTCTGAACGTCGTAAACGGGGGTCAGACCTTCGTTATGACCTCCAACTTACGCTCGAAGAGGCAGCTAGTGGTGTCGAAAAAGAGCTTAAAATTGAGCGACTCGTGAATTGCGAAACGTGCGACGGTTCGGGTTCGAAAGGCGGTCGCTCAGATGTTCGGCAGTGCGCCACTTGTGGGGGAGCGGGCCAAGTCATTACCAGTCGAGGATTTTTTCAGGTGCAGCAGACTTGTCCTGATTGCAATGGCAGTGGTGAGGTGATTTCTAACCCTTGCCCAGATTGTTCCGGTGAGGGATGTAAGGACGGCAGTGGCCACATCAAACTGAAGATTCCGGCGGGGATCATGGAAGGTGGGCGCCTGCGTTCGGTCGGTCATGGTGACGCAGGTCGGCAGGGCGGTAGCGCCGGTGACCTCTATGTCGTCATTCACGTGAAAGACCATGAGGTCTTTGAACGCGACGATTCTGATCTATTTTGTGAAGTGCCGCTACCCTTTACTCTGGCTGCTTTGGGAGGAGATTTAACGATTCCCACGCTCAACGGGCAAGCATCTATCAAGATTCCTACCGGTACCCAAACTAATACCTCCTTTCGTCTCCGGGATAAAGGAATGCCAGATCTCCAGACTGGAAGAAAAGGGGACCTGCTCGTGAATGTTCAAGTTGAAGTGCCGGTTAAGCTCAATAAGAAACAGGAAGAACTTTTGAGCGAATTTGCCGAAACGGTGACCGAAAAAAATCACCCAGTGGGTGGAAGCTTCTTTGAGAAAGCAAAACGTTTTTTCACCGGTTAAGTGTCAACCTTTCCTCAGTGGTTGTTACCTGAAACTCAGCGCCCTTTTTCGGCTGGTATAATGGCAGATTTTGCAGTTGTCACGCTGCCACCATCTTACCAGCTAAGGCGAGAGTCTCCGGCGCCACACCTCCTAACATGCGTGCTAACTCCTCAGTTCTTCTATCTCCGGTGATTGCTTCGAGGTGGGAATTTGTCACCTGGTTCTCCACTTCTTTGGTGACAAGAAAATGTCGATGAGCAAGGGCGGCTACCTGAGGCATATGAGTGATAGCAATCACCTGATGTTGAGTGCCGAGGTAGGCCATCTTTCGGCCAACGGCTCCGGCGATTTCACCACCCACATTGGCATCGATCTCATCGAAAACCATAAGAGGAATTTGGTCCTGATCGGCCAACGCACTCTTGACGGCTAGCATAACTCGTGACATTTCGCCACTTGAAGCAATCACGCGCAGCGGTTTAAGTGGTTCGCCTGGATTGGGACCGAAGAGAAAGTCGACGGCTTCCAAGCCCCGTGGACCGGGCTCTGCCAGCTCATCAAAGGTAACTTCGAATACGGATTGGTTGAACCCAAGATCGCCGAGGTGGCCGGCGATATCATCCGCTAGTTCCGTGGCCACCTTGAGTCGCTTGCGGCTGAGTTTCTTGCCAGATCGCTGGACCTTGCTGAAGGCTGTGTCGACGGCGTTGGTGAGACGTTCGCGTTCTTCTTCACGGCCATCAACAGAGTCGAGGCGTAGCCTCGCACTGGTCTCGTAAGCGATGACGTCTTCAACCGTTTGGCCGTACTTGCGTTTCAGCGACTCTATTTCATCGATTCGGTGTTCGATCTTGGCTAGTTCTACTGGATCAATTTCGAGCTCGCTGGTGTAATCTCGAAGGGAAGTTTCCAGTTCTTCGATTTCGACACGGGCCGAGTCGAATCCAGCTACCCGATCACTCATACCGGGATCAACCTTTTCCAACTCACGGATGCAGCGCTGAGCATTTGTCAGGCTTGCGACGGCGGCGCAAAGTAAGTCCACAGCCTGAGTTGAATTCTCGAGTAGTCGGCTGCTGTTTTGTGACTGGCGATAGCGTTGCTCGATCTCGGTAGCTTCGTCCAGGTTGAGTTCAGCCGAAGCGATTTCTTCGACTTGGAAACGAAGCAGATCGATTTCCTGCTCGCTGACGTCGCGAGTGTTTTGAAACTGGTTCAGCTCAAAGACGGCCTGCTGCCAGCCGCGAAAGTCTTTGCGGTAGGCTTCGCGTTCCTTGCCTGCGCGGGCATAGGCGTCTAGCATGGCGAGTTGGCGGTCACGGGAAAGGAGTGACTGGTGTTCGTGAGGTCCATGCAGGTCGACGAGCAGGCCACCGATAGCTTTGAGAACAGAGAGAGTGCAGGGGGAACAGTTGACAAACTGCTTGTTGCCGTTGCCAAAGAGGCGTTTCACTACAAGGACATTGCCTTCGCATGGTTCAAGCCCGCTTTCTTCAAGCAGGGCGTTAATCTGGTCAAGATTGTTACTGAGTTCAAAAATGGCTTCGACGCTGCAATGACTCTTGCCGGTGCGAACTAGGTCGTGGTTAGCGCGCTCGCCAAGTATGAGCTTCAAGGCACCAACAATCATCGATTTGCCAGCTCCGGTCTGGCCAGTGATACCGATGAGTCCGCTACCCAATTCCCAGGTGAGGTCATCGACGAGCGCGAGATTCTTGATTTTTAAAACCGAGAGCATTAGAAAAGGGAAGGTTACAAAACTTAAAGTATAACTAAGACTGTTCAAAAAAGCAATGTTCAATCGTGCAGAAATAACATTTCTTGGTACGGGCACTTCAATAGGGGTCCCGGTGATTGGTTGTGACTGTAAGGTCTGCAATTCCGATGACCCCAAGAATCAGCGACTTCGTTCCTCGATCTTATTGAGGACGCATGAAGTCGCTTTGGTGGTCGACACCGGGCCCGACTTTCGACAGCAGTGTTTGCGCGAGGGAATACGTGGCTTAGACGCTGTAATTTTCACTCATGGGCACAGCGATCACGTTATGGGATTTGATGACCTGCGACGATTCACCGTCCTTGAGGATGAACAGATTCGGATCTTCGGTAACCGGGAAACGATGCAACGGTTGGAAAAAGCCTATCCTTACGTCTTTGATGGAGAGAATCGATACCGGGGTTATCTCAAGGTCGATCCCAAATTAATTGAGGGTAGTTTCAGTGTGGGCGACTTGGACGTGACTCCCCTGCCGGTTTCTCACGGCAAGGTGGAAACTCTCGGGTTTCTTTTTTCCTCAAGAGGGGAACGACTCTTTGCTTATATTCCAGATGCAAAGGAATTGGCCGGAGAGACTCGCGATCTGATCCGTGATCTTGAACTTTTAATTCTTGATGGCCTTCAACCGAAGCCTCACTGGACTCACCTGTCTATCCCTGAGGCGATAGAGATTGCTCAGGAACTTGAAGTCACTCAGACTTGGCTGACGCATTTTTCTTGCCTTGTGGACCATGCGGCCCTCGAACCTGGATTGCCTGATGGAATCGGGTTGGCTTGGGACGGCATGAAGATAGTCCTGTGATCCGGAGGGGTATGCTTTCGATCGGGCCCCTTTAGGAGATCGGCATTGCTTCCAGAGTGGTGCGACGGTGAGTGAGTACCCGAAAAGGATGAGGCTGTTGTTGCTCTTCTTAGCGCCATGATTAGGTTGTTGGTCCAAAGGTAGCTTGGCGACGTCCATAGATACTTATCGATAACCGCACTTCCGACTCCAATGGCTGCGGGTGGAGGAAGCACAAGCGCCTCCCTCAATCAGACAGAGGCGTGCCGAGCAGCAGAGTGATAGGACTTCGTGGATGTATTAGAGCAGGCCCAAAAGGCCAGGGTATGGGATGAACAAGGTTGAATCGCTGCACTGGCTGCGGTTTACTCTCTGGTATGACTCTGAAACCTGGAGATGCAGTCACTGAGTTCAGGTTGCTGGGTTCCTTCATTGCTTTCCTTCCAGATTTTAGTGTTTCTGTTTTTCGAGATGCCTTCTTTTGCGACTATTCTTGCAGCGACTTTGCCTGTGTTTCTCATCATGGGGGCGGGGTTTCTTTTCCATCGTCGTGGGTGGTTAGACGAGGAATTGGAGGTGGGAATGATCAAGTTGGGCCTCAACCTCCTCTTTCCCTGCTATATCTTGTCTTTATTGCCGGGCAATCAAGCACTTGAGAAAGTCTCGACAGCCGCTTGGGCTATCGGGATTGGCTTCATCCTTGTGACAGCAGGATTCGGTGTTTCTTCGGTCATCGGTTTGGTGGCTCGCTTCAAGCGGGGAGGGGGGTTGCGCACCTTTGTTCTATGTTCTGGGATTCAGAATTACGGGTTTTTAGCGCTGCCGATCGCCATTTCATTGTTTCCCGGAAACACGGGTCCAGCAGGCCTCGTGTTTGTTCATGGAGTGGGTGTCGAGATAGCTCTCTGGACCGTCGGGCTGTGGATTATGAGCGGAAATTCGGGATTTCGATCGATCATCAATGGGCCGTTCGTAGCTGTTGTCGTTGCTCTGATTTTGAATTACACGGGTCTCTACCATTGGATCCCTGAAATCTTGGTGGTGACGATGGAGATGCTGGGGCGGTGCGCGGTTCCTATGGCTGTGCTGATGATTGGCTCAACCATTGGGCGATTTGCGACTCGCGGAATTCTTCATGACACGCTACGGGTGGGTGCTTCAAGCGTTTTGGCAAGGCTTGTGCTAGGGGCGATGATCATCCTATGCGCGGCGAAATTTTTGCCAATTTCTGCGGATTTAAAAAGACTGCTCATCATTCAGGCAGCAATGCCTGCAGCAATCTTCCCGATAGCCTTGGCGAGGCTCTACGGCGGACAGCCCCAAATTGCTATTCAGGTGGTCATCGTGACATCGCTGGTTGGTATCGTCTCTATTCCCTTTGTCATTGCTTGGGGATTGGGCTGGGTGAATCCTTGATTTCTCCATTCGTGGGCTTGACAATTGTGGGAAGAAAAGTTTCTTACCGGCCCGCGTTCAGAGACTTTGATAACGGGACGGGCACTGCAAAGTGTTCGACATGTGGAATGGCACGATAGCTCAGGGGTAGAGCAGAGGACTCATAAGCCTAAGGTCGGGAGTTCAAATCTCCCTCGTGCTACCATTTTTTAGTCAACGGATTACCTTAGCAGACCGCATGCCACGAGCGACTTCGGCATCTGAGGGTCGATGTGAAATTCAGGCAGCCGAGGGGACTGGTTGGTCTGAACTGACCTAGGCTGTTGGGAGAGAAGCCACGCCGCATAGGGTTGGGCTCTTCTTCTAGCCATTGGACAGACACTGCACTCCCTCAATCCCAGCAGGACCGACGCGCCGATAAGCAACCCTTGAAAAAGCGAATTCCTGTTAGTAAAGTGTCTGAGTTCGACTTCTCAAATTCGCAGATTGGCGATAAATAGAGATCTGCTTCTCCTCCGGGGCAAAGCTAGAGTCTCAATCAGCACCCGACCCACCTCGCACTATGCTTACTAATTTCCCAATTAATTTTTTATGCGTCCTGACAGCGCTATTGACTGCGTGCACCAGCACAACCAGCCACCCGACCATTCAGCAGAAATATTCTCAGAAAATCGCCCAACTCCAACCAGGCATGTCTCCCGCAGAAGTCCGGGGCCTTCTGCCAGTCCGGAAACAGGGAGCTTCTTCGGAAAACACAGAAACTTACGTCCTAAGAGACACCGCAGGTCTTCATCAAACCTTTGAGGAAAAGACCCCTAGTATCTTTGGTATACGGGCAGAGGAACTTCCCGAAATGAGACAGATGTCATTTTACTTCCAAAATGGAAAGCTCACTCACTGGGACAGGTAATTTTTGAGATTCCGTCCCCTATCCCTCCAATCCAAGTATGAAAAAATTCTCTATTCTAATCCAATCGTTCCTTCTTTGCCTCGGTCTCACCATGAGTGGATGTGCCTTTAAGCCGATGGATTACGAGCACAACCTCAAACTCGAGCAGGTAAAGACCGGCATGAGTGTGGAGGAGGTCAAGACGATCTTTCCCTCAATGAAGTTCTCTGGAGGCGATCCTTCACAGGAGATGTATACCTTCAGTGAAACCGACTACCGAGCGATTTCTTCAGTAGGAATCATCAACCGGACCGTGACCTTTTTCTTTGAAGATGGGCGTCTGATCAAGTGGGCTGCAGACCAAGGCCGCTCCATGTGACCAGCTTTCTGGTGAACTTCCGCTTGCAGGAAAATCCGAGTGCCGACATCTACGACCTCAAAGCTGTTCCTGATCGAGGGACTCTACCTCTCTCAACTGATAGGGAACTGCTCTTCCAGCCCGTCCCATCACCTTTTTTAAGTGGGTCCCGTTTGCCTTCCCTGATTTGACTGCCCGTCGGGCCTATCATCAAGCCTGACGCCGATCCTGACCGCCGCCTGGGCCTCATCGGAGGCCAAAACGCCAAAATCCGGGCACGCAGATGCGTTCCCACCTGTTTTGAGCATTACTGACAGGCATCTGTTTTTTAAGGGTTGCTTATCGGCGCGTCGGTCCTGCTGGGATCGAGGGGGTGCAGAATAGCACGATAGCTTAGGGGTTGAGCAGAGGGCCCATAGGCCTAAGGTCGGGATTTCAAATCTCCCTCTTGCTACCACTCATCGGGGAACTTTGAGGTAAGATTTCGTAGCCCAGAGAGCCTTCCGAGATGCGAAGAAATCAGGAAATATTGAAAGTCTCTCCCGATCCTTTTAAATTGCCAGATTTTTGAGGATTTCAGCACCTTTGGCCGGGAATGTTTTCAACGGCAGGTTCAGTAGACGAAAATTCTTAAAATTTTGCCATAAATCCCCTTGCGGCAGTGGCTTGACCGTCTATATTCCCCGCCCCCGCCCAGCAATCGGTGCTCTGCTGGTGGGTATGCCGGTTTTGAAAGCTTCTACGAGTGGAGCGAACATGACCAGCATTTGCACCGAAAATTACTAAAACCATCGGTAACGTTATGCCTACTACCAACCAACTGGTTCGCCACGGTCGAAAGGACAAGGTCGTAAAGTCCAAGTCGCCCGCTTTGGAAGAATGCCCGCAGCGTCGCGGAGTTTGTCTCCAAGTTTACACGCGAACTCCGAAGAAGCCGAACTCGGCGCTTCGTAAGGTTGCGAAGGTTCGCCTTACCAACGGTGAAGAAGTGATCGCCTACATTGGCGGTGAAGGTCACAACCTCCAGGAACACTCTATTGTTCTGGTTCGCGGTGGCCGAGTGAAAGATTTACCAGGTGTCCGTTACCACATTGTCCGTGGTGCCTTGGATACGCTGGGTGTCGAAGGTCGGAAACAGGCCCGTTCCAAATACGGTTCCAAACGACCAAAGGGGTGATGATCTGAGCCTCGCTCAAATCATCACTCCGGCGATACGAATGTTTTAGCAAACGACTGAAATAATCCTATGTCCCGAAGAAAACGAGTCTATACCAAGCCGGAACGGCGAGACGCTCGCTATGATAGCGCACTGGTGGCCAAGTTGGTCTCCAAGGTCATGATGCAAGGCAAGCGTGCTCTCGCTGAGCGCATCGTCTACGCCGCCATTGATCGCGCTAATGAGGCTGGGGAGTCTGTCGATCCTACAGAAGTATTGAACCGGGCAATCGAGAACGCAAAGCCGCGCGTCGAAGTAAAAAGTCGTCGTGTGGGTGGTGCCACTTATCAGGTGCCCCTCGAAGTGACTCAAGATCGTCAGGAGTCGCTCGCTATGCGTTGGATCGTGAATGCCGCTCGCTCCAAACGTGGCACGCCGATGCACGTTGCTCTCGCGAACGAGATCAAGGACGCCAGCACCAATCAAGGGCAGGTGATCCGTAAGCGGGATGAAACTCACAAGATGGCGCAGGCTAACCGCGCCTTCGCTCACTTCCGCTGGTAATCTCACGTGTCACTCACCCTCCATAATTCTTTTGCCCTGACTGTTCCGATGAGCGCTAGCCTCAATTCGCCGAATCGTGCGTTCCCGCTTGAGCGGACTCGCAATATCGGCATTGCGGCGCATATCGATGCGGGTAAGACAACTTTGACCGAGCGGATTCTGTTCTACACGGGCATGATTCACCGTATCGGAGAGGTTCATGATGGTCAGGCAACAACTGATTGGATGGAGCAGGAGCGCGATCGTGGCATCACGATCACCTCTGCTGCGGTCACTTGTGACTGGAGGCAGGTTTCTGAAAACGGCGTTTATAAGGCTTTCGATGGTGAAAAACAGCGAATCAACATCATCGATACTCCCGGGCACGTGGATTTTACCGCTGAGGTGGAGCGTTCTCTCCGGGTGCTCGACGGTGCGATCGTTGTCTTCTGTGGTGTGGCCGGTGTCCAGCCCCAATCCGAGACGGTTTGGCGTCAGGCGACACGGTATCACGTCCCTCGCATCGTGTTCGTAAACAAGATGGACCGAGTGGGTGCCGATTTTAATGCTGTCGTCAGCGATGTCCGTGAAAAGCTGGGTGCTAACGTTCAGCCAGTTTTAATTCCGATTGGTGCGGAAGACGAGCTCAGAGGACAAATTGATGTGATCAACGGAAAGGCCGTTCTCTACTCCGATGATGATATGCTCGGTTCGACTTACGAGGTGACCGATCTTGACGATGATCAGAAAGAAATCGCCGACGCTGCCCGCGACTCTCTGCTTGAGGCTCTCGTCGATGCTGATGAGGAGATAGGGCTGAAATTCTTGGACGAGGAAGAGATTGCGCCCGCCGATTTGAAGGCTGCGCTTCGCCGCGCAACTATCGCTAATTTGATCGTCCCTGTGGTTGGTGGATCTGCCTTCAAAAATAAGGGAGCTCAATATTTGCTAGACGCTGTGGTCGATTACCTGCCGAGCCCTGTTGAGGTTCAAGCCGCTCAAGGCACTGAGATCGACGATGAGGCCGCGGTTGTTGAGGCGCCAGCAAATGATGGCGGCAAGTTTTGTGCGCTCGCTTTCAAGCTCTGGTCCGATAAATATGTAGGTAAGCTGGTCTTTATCCGCGTTTATTCCGGCACGGTTTCCAAGGGTGATCAGGTTTACAACTCCCGAACCGGGCGCAAGGAGCGAATCGGTCGACTAATCCAGATCCAGTCTAACGACCATAAGGATATTGACACCTGTTACGCGGGCGATATTGCCGCAATCGTAGGCCCGAAGAATGTTCGCACCGGCGACACGCTTCACGCTGAAAAGTTCGACATTATGCTCGAGCCTCCAGCTTTTCCGGATCCGGTGATTTCAATGGCGGTTGAGCCGAAGACCACTGCCGATTCGGAAAAACTTGCTGACGCCCTGAGCCGACTCGCTGAGGAGGATCCTACCTTCGTGGTTTCCACTGACGAAGAGACTGGCCAGACGATTATTGCCGGCATGGGAGAGCTCCATCTCGAAATTATCCAGTCACGCCTTGAGGCTGAGTATTCGGTTCGCACTAATGCCGGTAAGCCTCAGATTGCCTACCGCGAGACCGCTACTGCCGGTGCAAATGGTGAGTATAAGCTTATCAAGCAGACTGGTGGGAAAGGCCAGTATGGCCACGTTAAGCTCAAGGTTGAGCCGAACTCCCGGGGTAAAGGCTTCACCTACAACAACCGCGTGGTCGGAGGCGAGATTCCTAAAGAATTTTTTAACGCTTGCGAGACCGGTGTCCGAGAGGCGCTTACCAATGGCGTCATACTTGGCTACCCAGTCGTTGATGTGCACGTCGACCTTGTCAGTGGATCCAGCCACGATGTCGATTCCAACGAGCAGGCATTCAAAATCGCAGCGATTCTTGCAGTGCGCGATGCTTTCCAGCAGGCTTCCTCGGTTCTGCTAGAGCCTGTCATGTTGGCAAACGTTGATGTCCCGGACGAATATCAGGGGGATATCATTGGAGATTTAAATCGTCGTCGTGGGCGTATTGTGGAAATTGATTCCCGCAATGGTCTTAGTGCAGTTAGGGCCGAGGTGCCACTTGCTGAGATGTTTGGTTACGCGACCGATATGCGTAGCCTTTCCAAAGGACGAGCGAGCTTTTCGATGGAACCGCTCCAATTTGAAGAAGTACCCGCGCCCATGGTGGAGCGGATGATGGAGCAGTACGTGTAACGTAATAGAATTTAACCTTTAATCGGAACCACAGCAATGCAGGGACAAAGTATACGAATCAGGCTACGGGCATACGACTCGCGACTTCTCGATAAGTCGACAGTTGATATTGTTGAAACCGCTAAGCGTACTGGAGCACGAGTATCCGGACCGATTCCGTTGCCCACCCGAATCGAAAAATTTAGCGTGAACCGTTCGCCTCACGTGAATAAGAAGTCTGCCGAGCAGTTCGAGATTCGAACTCACAAGCGTCTTCTTGATATCGTCGAGCCCACGGCCCGCACGGTGGATGAACTGAAGAAGTTGAACCTGCCTGCAGGTGTCGACATCACGATTAAAATCTAGTTGGGATTATTAGACCCGGAAACTTCAAGCAAGGACGAGTGCAATGAGCATCGGATTGATTGGTAAAAAAATTGGCATGACTCGCGTTTTCAACGAGGACGGTGAAGCTGTGGCGGTCACGGTGATCGACGTTAGCGACAATGTCTTCCTTCAGCAGAAGACTGCTGAAAAGGATGGCTACACGGCTGTCCAGGTTGGCTACGACGAGCAGAAAGAATCCCGCCTCACACAGCCCGAGCAGGGCCACGTGAAGGCCACTGGAGGTAAACCGAAAAAGAAAATTCTCGAGTTTCGTCTCGAAAATGACGATCAGCTTCCTGAAGTCGAGCATCCCGGCCTTGATCTTTTCGAAGAGGGTCAATGGGTGGATGTGATCGGCACCTCTAAGGGTAAAGGTTTTCAAGGTGTTATTAAACGCTTTCACTGGGCGGGACAGCCTCAGACTCACGGGCACATGATGCATCGTCGTCCGGGTGGTGTCGGTGCCGGAACAGATCCTGGTCGTATTTGGAAGAACAAGGAAATGCCCGGTCGTCACGGTAATTACCGTAAGACTGTGCAGAACCTAAAAATTGTTAAAAAGCGTGACGAGGACAATGTGCTGCTCATCAGCGGCGCTGTTCCCGGATCAAAAGGGGGATACGTGGTGATCCGTCCTGCTAAGAAGAAAGAAGGTCCGGTTCAGGATCTTAAAGCGAAGGAAGCGAAGGAGGCGCCGGCGGAAGCTGAAGGATCCTCGGAGAGCTGATCTGTAAAGACCGAGCTGAGTAACCTGAGTTTACGTCATAAACCGAAAGGAAATAAATTAATGGCTGCAAAGACTTTAGATCTTGAAGGCGCTAAGAGCGCTAAAATCGGAGTGATCGAAGATGACGACTACGGTCGCCAAGCTGTGCACGAAGTTGTCGTTGCTATGCGGGCGAACCGTCGAAGTGGATCTGCGAACACCAAAACGCGTGGCGAAGTTGCTGCTACCGGTAAAAAGCCCTTCCGCCAGAAGGGTACTGGCCGTGCCCGTCAGGGCGGAAACGCTTCGCCGATTCATCGAGGTGGCGGCGTGGCTTTTGGGCCTCGCCCCCGCGATTACTCCAAAAAAGTCACAAAGGCAACGAAGCGCCTCGCCTTCTCTAAGGCGCTCTCTTCCCGCATTGCTGAGGGGGATGTTCTTACTGTTGCTGACTTCTCGATTGAGGACGGCAAAACTAAGTCGTTCGCCAAGGAAGTGGGGGGCCTTGCACCAGAAGCCAAGCGCGTGCTGATTGTTGGAAATGATTTCTCCAACGAGACTTTTCTAGCTGGTCGGAATGTCCAGTCAGCCCAACTGATCAGCGCCCACGAAGTGAACACGGAGCAGTTACTCCATTACAGCAAGATTATCGTTGTCGAGGGCGCGCTGGAGACACTCGCTGCCAGAACATCGAACTAATTCACGAGAAAGCGCAGTAGCATGAAAGATATTTTTCAAGTCATCGATACGGTCCAGCTGAGCGAAAAAGCGACGCTCCTCACCGAGACGAACAATGAGTACGTCTTTAAGGTCGATCCACGTGCCAACAAACTGGAAATCAAAGAAGCGGTTGAGAAGTTATTCGGCAAGAAAGTCGAGTCTGTTCGTACCGCCAATTACAACGGCAAGAAGAAGCGTGAGCGTCGCGCTGACTTTGGCCGCACCAAAAACTGGAAAAAGGCCTTCGTGAAACTCGCGGACGGCGAAGCTATTGAATTTGTATAACCATTAAAGGTGCTACTAGCCATGGGTTTAAAGTCATTCAGACCAATCACGCCGTCTAACCGGTATAAGCTCCACCCTGATTTCGAAGAAATCACGAAGAGTAAGCCGGAGAAAAATCTGACGCGCCCGCTCAAGAAGTCCGGCGGCCGCAATAACAACGGTCGTATCACCTGCCGTCACAAAGGTGGTGGGCATAAGCGCAAGTATCGCCTTATTGACTTCAAGCGTACTCGTCGCGGCGATGTCGCCAAAGTTATAGCTATCGAATACGACCCGAATCGCACAGCTCGCATCGCCCTGATCGAGTATGCGGACAAGCAGCGCTCCTACATTTTGGCCCCTCGTGGTTTGGAAGCGGGAGCTGAGGTATCGGCTGGGGAGAATGCTGCAATCAAGCCGGGTTGCGCTCTCCCTCTTTCTGATATCCCGACCGGAACCAGCATTCACAATGTCGAGCTTGTGCCTGGTCGTGGCGGCCAGATTGCCCGCAGTGCCGGTCAGTCTTGTATGCTCTCAAACCGTGAAGGAAACTATGCGCTGGTGAAACTGCCTTCTGGTGAGATTCGAAAAATCCACACCAAGTGCTACGCAACTGTAGGTATTGTCGGCAACCACGAGCACGAGCAGGTTGTCAGTGCTAAAGCTGGTCGTACCCGTTGGCTTGGAATTCGTCCAACGGTTCGCGGTATGTGTATGAACCCGGTCGACCACCCCAACGGTGGTGGTGAGGGTAAGTCCAAGTCTGGTGGTGGTCGCCAGCACCTCAAGTCTCCATGGGGACATGTGAAGGGCCAGCGCACTCGCCAGAAATACAAGGGTAGCGATAAATTCATCATTGAGCGCCGCAAGAGTAAGAAGCGTCGCCGTTAATTTTACAAAAGAACTTAAGAAGCTGATATTATGGGTCGTTCACTCAAAAAAGGACCGTTCGTTGACGTTAAACTGCTCGATAAGATCGATGCGATGAACGAAAGCGGACAGAAGCGTCCGATTAAAACTTGGTCTCGCCGCTCCATGGTGACTCCGGATTTTGTCGGACACACCTTCCTCGTTCACAACGGCAAAGAGTTCATCTCTGTGTTCGTTACTGAAAACATGGTTGGCCACAAACTCGGGGAATTCTCTCCGACTCGTAAGTTTGGTGGCCACGGCGGGCACAACCCGAAGATCAAGGCGGGCTGACGATAGGTTTAAAGTCTGGAAAGAACATGAACATCAATTCAAGCATCATCTTTTTGCAACGCTCTGCTCTCTCGGTAGCAGCAGTTGTGGTGGGCTTGCTGTTCGGTTCTTTCGAGATAACCCAAGCTTCTGATTCGCCTGAGGTTCAGGAGCTCAAGGCTGCTCTCTCAATGGCTCAGAAGCAACTTGAGTCCGAACGCGAGAAACTGGCGCACTCAGAAGTCCAGCGTTTCGCGCTTGTTGAAGGACTTGCTGAGGCCGTTCGAGTGAGCGAAGAACAGGTTGCTGATGCTCGTGAGACCCAACTCAAGCTCCAAGCATTCGGTGTTGATCTCTTCAACCAGGATGAGAACGGTATGGAGCAGCGGTTGCTCAAGGCGGTTCGTGATCTCGATCTATATCAGCAGGATTTAGAGTTTCAGGCCGAGACTATTCGTTCACTTTCGGAATCTTTTCTTGGATTTGTTCAGTCGGTAGAGGCCTCCGAAGTTCAGCGCACAGCGGCACTCAAGGCGATCGAAGATTCCCGGGGAGCTATGGTCGCGGATGCGGGCGCTGAAGGGCAAAACCTCAGTGATATCTCTAAATCTAGAGTCGTTAGTATCGATCGAAAGATTGGCTTGGTTGTATTCGACGCAGGCCGGCGCGAGGGGTTGCGCATCGGAACCCCGATCACCGTTCTTCGCGAAGATCGCCCCATCTACACCGCCATGATCGTTGATATTCGCGAAAGTATCGCCGGCGCGGTTCTGCAGGAGAAGCTGATTGAAGCAGCTGAAGTCGCCGTTGGAGACGGGATCCAGCTTCAGCCTAACTTTTTTAATTTCTAAGAAGACTAACCATCAACAATTCCATGGACGTCACCTCGACTTATAAATTCGCTCGCATCTCAGCCCGCAAAGCCAGAGATGTTGCGCGGGAAATTCAAGGCCTTCCGGTTTCGGAGGCTCTCGATATTTTGAACTTCACCCCTCGCAAAGGGGCTGAATTGTTCGGCAAGACTCTGAAGACGGCGCTTGCTGATGCCGAGAATAACTTCGAACTAGCTGTCGACGGCCTCTACGTGAAGAGTGCAATTGTGGGTGAAGGTCCAACCTTCAAGCGCTTCAAGGCACGTGCCCGCGGGTCTGCTTCTGCTATCATGAAGCGCACCAGTCACATAACGGTAGTTCTGAGCGACGACGAAATGGCCGAAAAGCCCTCAAAAAAAGCTCTGACTCCATCGAAAGTCGAAAAGAAAGCCAAAAAGCGGCTCCGGAACCAGAGAAAGTTGACGAGAGTGCTGATGTAGCGTATGACTCCGCCCCCGCTCAATCCGACGATCTCAAGAAGCTCACCGGTGTTGGCCCGAAGCTTGCCGAAAAGCTAAACGCTGCCGGCGTGACGACTTACGAGCAGATTTCAAGCTGGTCGGAGGACGATTTCAACGCGATTAACGAGGAAGTTTCCCTGAAGGGAATCGATCTTGAAACCATTGCTGCTGAGGCAAAGGCACTCCAAAAGGAGAGCAAGTAACTACAGAAAGATTTACGGGATTTAATCATGGGACAAAAAGTACATCCGATAGGATTTCGCCTGGCAGTCAATAAAGACTGGCAGTCCAAGTGGTATGCTCCTCAGGGCGAGTTTGCTGATCAGCTTCATGCCGACCTGAGAATCCGCCGTTATCTTGAAAAGCGTCTCCAGAAAGGGGCTGTCTCAAAGGTGGTGATTGAGCGGGCTTGGAATAGTGTTCGCGTAACGCTTCACACCTCTCGCCCCGGTTTGATCATCGGTAAACGGGGCGCTGAGATCGAAACCATGACCAACCATCTCAGTAAGATGTGCGGTGGTTCCCAAGTGAAGATAGATATTTTCGAAATCCGCCAGCCAGAGCTTGATGCTTCATGGGTTGCCGCTCAGGTCGCCACCCAGCTTGAACGTCGTGTTTCTTTCCGCCGCGCCATGAAACGAGCCGTTCAGACAGCCTTCGATTTTGGGGCTGACGGTATTCGGATTCGCTGCGCTGGGCGCCTTGGTGGTGCTGACATCGCTCGCGCCGAACAGTATCGCGAGGGGAAGGTTCCGCTTCAGACACTTCGTGTTCCGATCGACTATGGCTTTGCAGAAGCTGAAACTGTTTGGGGAATCATCGGAGTGAAGGTTTGGTTAAATAAGAAAGAACTAACGCCTGAAGAAGCTGCCAAGCAGCAGGCCGGTGGCGGTCGTGGTCCGGGCGGGGGTAATCGTCGCCCAGGTGGTCGAGGCCCAGGAGGTCGTGGTCCTGGAGGACCTGGAGGCCGTGGTCCCGGGGGACCCGGAGGTCGTGGCCCAGGAGGCCCAGGAGGTCGTGGTGGTCCCCGCAATTGAGTCATTAATTTTTAATTTAACACAGAGGAAATAAGTTATGCCTTTGATGCCCAAAAGAGTGAAGTTTCGCAAAACTCATCGCGGAAGTCGTGCCGGGAACGCCCAGCGCGGAACCAAGGTGAGCTTTGGGGAGTATGGCCTTCAATGCCTTGGACGCGACTGGATCACGAATCGCCAGATTGAAGCGTGCCGTATTACGATCAACCGCTACCTCAAGCGTAAAGGCAAAGTCTGGATTCGGATCTTTCCTCACAAGCCGGTAACGGCTCGTCCGCCCGAAACTCGTATGGGTAAAGGTAAAGGGCCTGTGGAGCACTGGGTAGCTGTGGTTCGTCCTGGCACCATGATGTTTGAAATTTCTGGCGTGTCTGAGACTCAAGCTAAGGAGGCAATGCGCCTCGCGTCGAATAAATTAGGTGTGCGCTGCCGCTTTGTGCGTCGGGCTGATCAGTAGAATTTGAAGGAAAAAATTAAGCATGGCCAAGAATACGAAAGACCTGCGTGAGTTGAGCATCGGTGAACTCGCAACTCGCCGCCGCGAACTCAAGGAGGAAAACCTGCACCTGCGCGTGCAAAAGGAGAGCGGCCAACTGGAAAATCCGGCTCGCATCCGAGAAATCCGCCGCGAGGTAGGTCGAATTGAGACCATCCTGACCGAAAAGAAAAGTGCCGAAGTTGAGGCTTAAGTAACAACCATAACATTTCGAAAAGCGAGATATGAGCGATTCAACAGAGAAAAAGGCCGGTCTGCAAAAGACTCGCGTAGGTATTGTGACTTCAGATGGAATGGATAAGACCATTGTCGTAGAGGTCACTCGTCGCGTGCCTCATCCCCGTTTCAAGAAGATCGTGAAGAAGAGTTCAAAGTTCTTCGCTCACGACGAGAAACAAGAAGCCAAAGTGGGTGACCGTGTTCTCATCGAAGAGACCAAGCCCCGCAGCAAAAGGAAATGCTGGGATCTTAAAGAAGTCCTATCACACTAAATTGATCGTTCCGGGCGTGAGCCTGTAGGGTCCCAATAAGTTTACTTTTATATTTTTAAAATCATGATCCAGATGGAATCAAAGGTGCAGGTGGCCGATAACACGGGTGCCCGCGTTGCAAAAATGATTGGAGTTATCGGGACGCGTTCCCGCTCCGCAGGAGTGGGCGATGTGATCACAGCTCACATTCGCGAGTCGATTCCGACCGCCAGCGTGAAAAAAGGCGAAGTGGTTCGTGCCGTTGTGGTGCGCACAGCTTCCCCGATTCGCCGAAGTGACGGTTCGACCCTCCGTTTCGACAGCAATGCGATCGTGATTATCGACAAGGATAAGAACCCGCGTGGCACCCGTATTTTCGGGCCCGTTGCTCGTGAACTTCGTGAGAAAAACTACATGAAGATCGTTTCTCTTGCCCCAGAGGTTCTCTAATCAAAGTTGTTTAAGACGGAGGAAATCGAGATGTCAAAGCGCGTGAAAACACATGTTAAAAAGAACGACGAAGTGGTCGTGATTTCTGGAAACCACAAAGGTGAGGCCGGTAAGGTTCTTCAAGTGTTTCCCGAGAAAGAGCAGGTCCTCGTGGAGGGAGTGCGTCTTATTAAGAAGCACGCCCGTCGATCGCAGGATCGCCCTGACGGTGGAATTATTGAAAAGGAAGGTCCGATTCACATTTCGAATGTGAAGCTCACGACCAAGTAATTAGAGTTTTTTGGAATTTAGATATGGAGCCAGCACTTAAGGCAATTTACAAAGACAAGGTCGTTAACGGCCTGAAGGAGAAGTTCGACTACTCGAACATTCACCAGATCCCTTCTGTCGAAAAGGTGGTCCTGAACTGCGGTTTTGGAAAAGCTGATGATCGTAAGGCAGCGGCCGAGAGTATCATTGAAGACCTTGGTAAAATTACCGGTCAGCGTGCCGTGCCGACGCGGGCCAAAAACGCCATTTCGAATTTTAAGCTGCGTATCGGCGATGTCGTAGGCGCACGCGTAACGCTTCGTGGAGCCCGTATGTGGGAATTCCTAGATCGTTTTATCAATGTCGCATCTCCGACAATTCGTGACTTTCGCGGTCTTTCTGCAAAGTCTTTCGATGGACGTGGCAACTTCACGGTCGGTATCAACGACCACACGATCTTCCCGGAGATCGAACTGGATAAAGTCAGCCGTCAGATCGGTTTCGACATGACTATCGTCACCACGGCAAAGACTGATGAAGAGGCCCGTGAGATGCTCGGTCTTCTCGGAATCCCATTCCGTAAACGCGGCGCCGCTGCTTAACCTATCGAACAAACTTAGTTAACGATTTAACCAACTGGAACCATGGCAGTCGTCAGTGACCCTATCGCAGATTTTCTCACTCGCTTTAAGAACGCCACTATGGCGCGTAAAGAAGAGTTCACCGCTCCCTACTCAAAGAGCAAGGCCGAGATCGCCCGCATCCTAAAAGAGGAAGGCTACCTCTGGTCTTTCGAAACCGTAGGTGAGGGTTCGAAAATACAACTTAAGGCTAAGCCTCGCTACTCTGGCAATGCGCCGGCCCTGAAGGACCTCAAGCGTGTGAGCCGCCCTGGTCTTCGTCAGTATGTCGGATCCGATGAGATCCCGAAGGTGCTTGGCGGAATGGGCATTGCCATCGTGTCTACATCCAAAGGAATTATGGCCGGTCACACGGCTCGTAAGCAAAAAATCGGTGGAGAGCTTCTCGCCCTGGTCTGGTAATTCAGCAGGACTCGTTGTTATTCAAAAACCGGCAACCAAAACAAACCATGTCGAGGATAGGTAAAAAAGAAATCGGCCTTCCTGAAAAGGTCGAGATTAAGGTGCAGGGGGACTCCAGCCTTACTGTCGAAGGCCCGAAAGGCAAGCTGGAGTGGGCTTTGCCTGAAGGCATTAGCATCGAGCTTGGAGAAGGAATCGTGCAACTAACGCGTAGTTCCGAGGAGCGCAAGACGCGCGCAATGCACGGAACTGCTCGCAGTCTCATCGCCAATATGGTGGAGGGGGTTTCCAACGGGTTCGTGAAAGAACTTGAAATTCAAGGCGTTGGTTTCCGTGCTACTGTCAAGGGTAGCGCGCTGGACCTGAGTCTGGGATTCTCCCATCCGGTCCTTCATCCCATACCGTCCGAACTAAAAGTGTCGGTTGAGGAAAACACAAAAATTAAGGTAGAGGGTATCGACAAGCAACTTGTCGGACAGTTTGCCGCTGATGTTCGCTCATATTATCCTCCCGAGCCCTACAAGGGCAAGGGCGTTCGATACAAGGGAGAATACGTCCGCCGCAAGCAGGGTAAGAGCGTTAAATAATCTAAGAACAAGTAGACGTTAGAAAAAACATGAGCCTGTATATTCGCAAGCAAGCACGAGCAAAAGTGCGCCGTCGCATCCGGAAAAAGATTTCCGGTACTGTTGAGCGTCCGCGCCTCGCAGTGCATTTCTCTAACCAGAATGTCTATGCCCAGTTGATAGACGATGTGGCTGGCCAGACGCTCGCTTCGGCATCGACCCTCGACAAGGGGCTAGGAGCAAGCGGTGCCAATGCCGAAGCTGCCGCTAAGGTGGGTGAGGCAGTCGCTAAGAAGGCCAAAGACGCGAAGATCGAGACCGTTGTGTTTGATCGTGGTGGTTATCAATTCCACGGCAAAGTCAAAGCACTCGCTGACGCTGCCCGTGAAGCTGGACTCCAATTTTAATTTTGTGATCGATACCGATGAGTGAGGAAACCGAAAAGGACAACACACCGGAAGAAGAAGTGGCTGCTGAAGAGGCTGTTGCTGAAGAGGCTGTTGCTGAAGAGGCTGTTGCTGAAGAGCCTGCTGCTGCTGAAGAGCCTGCTGCTGCTGAAGAGCCTGCTGTTGCTGAAGAGGCTGTTGCTGAAGAGGCTGTTGCTGAAGAGCCTGCT
>MDTC01217817.1_pt1 | contig 47339 bp, 48 predicted proteins | sample 811181 | NCBI WGS metagenome assembly MDTC01 (sample SAMN05326644, study PRJNA326480) | marine metagenome | isolation source: seawater | place: Pacific Ocean: North | collected 2011 | reverse complement strand
TGCTAATGATGTGTTAGAAGCAGATGCAACTAATTGATCATCAACATATTTCTTTGTGGCTGCATCAGTATTTGCAGTCGGTGTAGCAAGATTAATAATCTTGTTACTATTTGAGTTAACGCCATACTGGGCGAGAAATTCTTTGCTAATGGTCGCCATTATTTTTCTCCAGAATTAGTTATTAAGGTTACCTTGGAATAATATAATCATCAATGCATTCGTACGATTATTTATAAAAAGCAAGCGCATGAATACCGCGGTTTATTAAAATTTTTAAAAAATATTTTTTTGTATAACAGAAAAGTTATACGTGCATATTTATAATACTATATTGTTACAGATGTACGATAAACTTTTATATCTATTGATGTAGAAAGTGTGGGCGTTACTATCAATCTAACATCTGTTCCTGACATCTCAGCTGAAAAATTGCCTAGATCTGAACTTGTTGATACTTTTCCAAATTCTGATATGTGTACATTATTTGCATCATATACAACATTTATTTGAGTAAATTGCTTTCCTGATGATGAATTCATTTCAATGAGATATTGAGAGGATGAATATAAGCTCTTGGAATAGGAATCTATAACTGCTGTAGCTAGCGATGATGTGGTAGCAGAATTGCTTGTTTTTATTATATTATTGCTTATATTAATAACATTAAGATCTACATTGTTTGCAGTAATGTCATTTGCTGTAATATTATTAGCTTCAATTGTAGAATGTGCTACTGCATTTGCAGATAATACATCTTCTAATCCAGTAAAAATAGATATGTAGTCAGAACCATTATTAGTGAATTTCCAACTATCATCAGTCTCATCAAAATACAATGCTGTATTGGGTAATGCACCTCTATTAATATTAATACCAGAATCAAATGGTGAATTTGTATTAGCATCAACTCTAGTATTTAAATTAATAAAATTAGTACCAATATTAAGTTCAGTACTATTAATGTAAGTTATATTACCTGTTACTGTTAGATTACCTTCAATAACAAGATTGTTGGCTACAGTATCATCAGCTAGTTGGCCAGGATCAGAAAAAGATAGAGCACCATTACCATCTGTAATAATAGTCTGGCCATTAGTTCCATCTATAGTTGGAAGTGAGTATTGACTGTTTACTGATATAGAGTTGGCTGCTAATAAGGAAACATTGGCACCGACTTCAAAGATATTAGTTCCGTTAGAACTAAACATGATTCCATCAATCATGTTAAGCGCTAATTCACCCGTACCTAAATTTGTAGTATTGGGCGTACGTCCAGCAACGGACGTGCGTTTAATAAAAATCTTCGACGACATCTGCGTTCCTTATTCAGCCTCTATATAGAGGAAAAATATAAATAACCTCTATATAGAGGCGTAAATGACTAAATAGTCTATTACCTATTTAGTTAAATTAAATTTTTATTTTTTTTTCTTGGATTTGATCGTACTATTTGATTTTGATTTAGTACTTAATAGATTTTTTCTAGCTTCAGCTTTTTCCAATTGACTTTCAAGTGTTATTATTTTTTGCTTTTGCAAAGAATTTTGTTCCATCAATGTTGCATTATTTTTTGCTGTATCAGCTGTGCTATTTTGTAGTACGGTAACTTGTGCTTTATATTTAATTAGCTCAAGTGACATTGATTGTACTTCATTAGTAAGAAATTGTAGATATGTTTGATTTAATTGTTCGTCTAAAGATGACATGATATAATAACCTCATAATAATCATAAAAAATTAGAAGGGGAATTTCCCCTTCTATAAAATAATGTTTTCTTAGAATGTACCACCGTCGATGATTGCATCTAATCGTGCTAAATTTGCATCTGTATATACAACTTCACCACCTGGGACTTGTGTTAATCCTGTTGTCGCTACATATGCACCTTCGGATTTGTCAAAAAAGAAAGCTCTATACTTATCGACCTCTGACTCATCATATGTTCCATAAAAACCAACATCAACTGCATCTGTATTATCTCCTGTTTGATCATATGCTAACGCTAACATATTATCAGTAACAGCTACTGTTGTTGATGACACTGTTGTTGTAGTACCTTGAACAGTTAGGTTTCCACCTATAACTGCGTGACTACCCACATGCAATTCACCCCCAATATGAGTGTTCCCTGCAACTCCAACACCACCAGCTACTTGAACTGCTCCTGATGTCGTATTTGACGCATCTGTTGTATCATTAATATCAAGAACACCACCTACTGTTAAAGTGTTAGTAATAGATGCTGCATCTGACATTACTACATTACCAGTAAATCCTGATGTTCCTTCTACGCTAAGGTTTTCTCCAACAGTAATGTTTTTTCTAGTACCAATACCACCAGCTGTTATAATAGAACCGGTTGTATTACTTGATGATTGAGTTGCATCAGTTATTTCTAACGCACCAGAAATACCCAAACCACCTGTTGTTGTTAATGTTCCTGTTATATCTGTGTTACCAAATTCAGCTGTTGTAGCTTCTACTTTACCTGTAATAGTCGTATTACCGGCCGCTAATGTATTATTAATTGTAATAGCTTGAGATGTAGTAGCACCTCTTCCTGTAACAGTTTCTAATGTAGATTGGTTAACTGCTGTTATTTGTGTGCTGTTACCAGAAATACCTATATCAGCACCTCCAGCAAAAACAATTGTTTCTGTTGATGAATCACCACCACCTGCAGGTGTTAGTGTTACTTGACCGATTGTTGAATTTCCAGTTGTTCCTAATTCGTATGTACTAGTCTCTACTGTTATTTGTGAACTATTACCAGCAACTACTGCTCCACCCGTTCCAACTATTTTTGAAACATCGGTTCCTACACCAGAATCTCCTCCACCGGTACCTGTTAATGTAATATTACCTTGTGTAGTATTACCACTGGTTCCAACATTGTATGTTGTTCCAGTAACAGTTACTTGTGATGAGTTACCTGAAACTATATTTGTACCACTACCAGCAATTACAATACTATCATTGGTCTGATTGGTATTGTCGACAGTTAATGTTACAGTGGCTGCAGTAGCGTTACCACTTTGTTCCAGATTGTATTGATCTCCACTAACTGGGAAGACTGATGTACCGTTAGACGAGAATAATTTCTTGTCAACAATGTTGATGGCTAATTCACCTTCAGCTAATGCGCTATTAGCTGGTACACCACCTGGGGTTGTACTTCTTTTTAGTTTAATAATTGACGCCATTTATTTACTCCTTAGATCTTTTTGACAGGCCCTGTCTTCTAACCTCTACCACCTTTGGCTTAAAATGATATAATTCTTCTTTGGCTATTATTGGTTTTGGTTTCTTCTCTTTATTTATATTTTCTTCTTGTTTAGGTTTTTCTCTCAATTGAGCTATTCTTTTTTTTATATCTGGTCTAAACATATATTTATTAAAGTTTGGATCAGGCTCTTTCTTTTGTAGACTATCTTCTTTTTCTTTTAATCTGTCAGCATGTTCTTTAGCTTGCTTCTTTGTTTCTGCAGCTTGCTTGTTTGCTATATTAACCATTTGGTCTTTAAATTCTGCTGCAGAAGAAGAAATATTAATTTTCGTTTCTTGTAATTCCAGCATACCCTGCAATCTTTGCATTTCGGTATTTAATAACATATTTTTTTTAACTAAATCACTTATTATTTCTTGTTGATTTATTATATAACGTCTCCAGAAATCATCATCAAAATTATCACCTTCATCCCCAGGAAAAGTGTTCTCAGAATTTTGAGAACTTATATAGTTATTACTATACTCTACTTTTGGAGTAGTGTCAACAAGAAGTTCATCTTTTACTATTTCTTTTTTTATAACTTCCTTTTTAACAGAAGGTTTTCTTATTCTTTTTTTAGACGCCATCATATGTCACCTCTTATAATCAAACTTACCTACTATTTATCTAAAAATTTCCACCGTCTATATCATCCGCAATAGGATCTCCATCAGCATCATATTGTAAAACTTGACCTTCGGTACCTGTAGTAAATGCAATAGCAGAAGTATTTGCTCCTGACATAACACCTTTTTCTACGAATGTATTAATACCTGTACCACCGTCTTTTACTTCTAATGGCTGAGAAAGGCTATTAATTGTTACGTTAGTCAATGTACCATCGGATATATCAGTATTAGATATGTTACTATCACTAATTGTTGTATTAGTAATAAGTGAACCAGATAAACCTACTCCTGTCAAACCTAAATTTCCAGTATAAGCAGCTCCTGTTAAAAATATACTTTTTCCTGATGTTACAGAAGAAGGCAAATTACTTCCTATGAAGTTTAGTACTCCTGATTGATAATCAAAATACCATTCATCATTATTTCCTGATCCTGTTTCAAATAATTGAACTCCAGTTGATACTGGATTTGAGGATCCTGTAGGAGCTGAATAAACTTTTAATTGATATGTAGAACCAAATATTGGAGGTATCCAATTTTGTATACTTGTAGTCCATGTTCTTCTAGCTGTTGCTGTATCATCTTCAGTTGTTTGAAATCCAGTATATAATTTTACAATTGTTGTATTTGCTGTAGGTATAACATTTGGTATTGAAGCTGATTCACTCCAAATAGCTAAAGGATCAATAATAGGTTTAGATACAAATACTTCGTTAGGAGCTTTTTTAAGATCATTGGTATCAGTTTTTACTTTACCAAAACCAATCTTTTTCCATAATAGATCAACTTTTTGCGAATCAGATATTGTCATTATGATATACTCAACGCAGATATAGATTGGCCTGATGAAAGACCAATTGATATTAATATTTGATTTCCAAATGCATTAGTGCCATTTTCACTACCTAATGTCAATTGGAAACTTCTGTTATTATATGTAGTATTTGCAAGAATTGTATCTCCTGATGTAAATGCACATCCATCTGATCCATTACCACCGCTTCCTGTATTACCTCCAGGTATACCGCTACCAGCATAGGTATCTCCAGCATCTAACCATCCATTTAAAGTTGATGCAGAATCTATACCTGTTCCAGGAGCAGCAATATGAAAAGAAGAAACTCTTCCACTCAATGTGACATTAAAGTTAGCTACTTGGGTTCTTCTAAATGCAATTATTATTTTTTGTGTACCTGATCGACCTGAACTAAGATTAGGACCAGCTGGTAAGAATCCAGTGCTTAAATCTGAAGCAAAGTGTTGAAGAGATCCGTATCTAATTACAGCTTCATCAGTACCAATAATAGTTTGAGCTCCACTCCACGTTGAACCTGTATAGTAATTTGTTGAACTTGAGAAAGTAGGATTGACTCCTGTAAATCCAGTTATTCTTACAGCATCATCATCAAAGGTTGCTCCTAATGAATCACTCACAGGAATTGCCAATTCATTTATACCAGAAGAAGATCCATTCATTACAGAGATTTTTGTATTACTAAAATTAACAGACGTACTCGTTCCATTAACATTTTTAACATTCATATTGAAACCCTGTACTCTTTTTCCTCCTCCATTAATATTTAATTGAAATGTATCTAATGTTATAGGAGATGACATTCCTGTATTGGCTATTGGATAATTTGAATTTAATTGGGATGATGGTAAAATAGTATATGTTTTACTTTGAGAATTTATTATTGACCCAGATTCTCCTTCAAATATTTGGCCACTACCAAAAGTAAAAGGAGTTGTTGTATTTCTATATGTCTGTCCTGTTAAGTTTGTTATTTTTGTACCTATAACATTAATCTTAGCATTATTTGTATAATATGGAATACCTGAAACATATGCTAAAGTCCCAGCTGTATTTTCTGTAACTGTTGTTGTTGAAAAATCTATACTTGGAGTTGATGTTAAGTTATCTTTTATAAAATCTAATTGATTTGTATTACCTGTTGTACTATGAAATAATTTATATGTATGAGCTCCAATAGATAAATTATTTTTACTTATTCTAGTTTTAAATCCTGAATACAATCCTGAGGCATATATCTTCTGAATATTAGAAACACTAGTTCCTGTATTACTAAATTGATTGAAATCACTTTCATCAATTATAACTAATGAGTCATATGTACCAGAATTATCATTTGAATCAAATGTGATACTTCCGTCAGCTGAATTGTCTATTAAAGCTGTGAGTGTACCATTATCCGCATCATGTGTAAATTGGGTTGTAACAGAACCTGATGTTTGTATGTTTCCTGAAGTTGTATATCTTATAGGTGTGTCTCCAACATTTAATGTCGTTCCACTAGAGTTGTCAATAAATCCTGATGCAACTCTTGGTGAGGAACCAACAGAACTTGAAGATAATGTAAATGTTTTATTTGCTAAGCCTTGAGGAGGAGCAATACTTGTATCAAATATTTTTATAACACTTGTTATACTATCTGGTAAAGAGGCTGGATTAGCAGTTGAATGAGTATTGATTGATAATGTTATAGTATTAGTACTAAAACCTGTATCTGATGTATAGATGTGATCTATTCTAGATCCTTCTGTTCCACCTTCTACTGATGTATTAGATATTGAATCTGATGTTCCATCTCCCCAATTGATATGAAATGTAGCAACGACTCCATTAGCATTGGTTGTATTATTGTCAAGAAATATTTGATCTCCTGTATTAGCTTCAATAATAGTATTTCCGTTAGTCAATGCATCATGTATTGTAAATGCTGCAGATGGATCAGGAGTAAAGACAACTATTGCATTATTTACTGTAGTAGTTGCATTATTACCTTCTCCTAAGGCATTATTATTGAATGCTACTACAGATATATTATATGATCCCCCAGAAGTATTTGTATATGTATGATTCGGAGTTGAATCACTTGTGTTGTTAGAAAATGTTCCATCTCCCCAACTTATATCAAATCTATTTGGATTTCCTGTTGTTGTAATTGTTAATTGTGTATCTAGTGGAGCTCCACCTGCTGTATTACTAATTGTAAATGATACATCTCTTACATATGTATTGTTATATACATTTAACATAACTTCATTTAGTTTATCTACCGCATCTGATACGTTGGTGGAAGAAGTTAATGATGTTACAGCACCTTCAGCTGTTGTTGATTTTCCATTAGAATATATACCGTCTTCATCAGGAATACCTAATGGGATTGAATTTGCTATTGATGATATACTAGAAACAGCAGTGGATAGAGTTGTATCTACATATTGTTTAGTTGCTGCTTGTAAATTTTCTGTTGGATCCCCAGTTAAATAGACCGAGGATACAAAAAGATTTGAATAATAATTTGTATCACTACCTAAATTTAAAGTTGTATTAGTAGTTGGAATAATATTGGTGTTTACTGTAGCTCCTAAAGATATGATATCATTGCCATCTCCAATTGTTAAAGCACTACCTCTAAGAAGTATATCCCCGTTTACAGTTAATGTATTTGATATTGTTACATCTGTAGCTTGTACATTTGCTATTGTTTCTCCAAAGTTTAATTTAGCTGTATCATTACTTCGAGCTACTAATATGGGAACATTACCTGATACGGATCCAATGAACAAATCATTAGATGTAAAGGAATATGCAAGTTCTCCACTTGACAGTATACCGTTTGCTGGTGTGTCATTTGTGTTACTCGTTCTTATTTGAATAACATTATAATCAGACATTAGAAAAATCCGCCGTGTACACTAACTTTCTGAACTAAAAACGTATTGGATTCAACATCATAAACTAAACTAGTAGCTGCTTCATTGCTAATAGTAGCATCGCCTTGAAAAACAACTTGTTGTTTTATACCAGCACTTCCAAACATAATTCTGGATACTTGTTCTGGTGTTGCTGTTTGAACTTTAGCAATTGCTATTTTACCACTTCTGAATACGGTGGTAGTATTTGCGTTGATTCCTGGATTTGTATCTATTGCCATTTTAGTTTCCTCTTGTTACACCTGGTGTTACAGTTACTAAACCTTCTAATACACGTGTTGCATTGTTACTATTTAACGTGTTGTAAACTTCAACATCATAAACATATCTTCCAGCTGGAACAACATTGGTTTCTGATGATGTCATACTTAATTCCATAACACCTCCAGTTGGATTTGTTATATTTGTTGTGATAGTAAAAAAATTACTAGAAGAATATGTTCTTCTAAAATGACATGCTGATGTATGATCAGTCAGATTAAAAATATCCCCAGACATTTCAGTAATATTTACCACAATATTAAATTTGCTTCCCTGATCTATAATAAGATTAGCTTTTGCTGCCATCGTATAACCCTCTTGACTTCTATTATAAATTACTATATAATATATATATTTAGCTTATATTAAATGGTGGATTATGAAATACGTGTGTGTGAATTTTGGTGATAAGTATAATAATGCTTATGTTGATGCTTTATATCATATGGTTTTTAAATATAACAAGATAGATCATTTTATATGCATTACAGATCGCTATAGAAATATTAATAATAAAATACAACAATATATGGTGCCAAAAAGTGAATATGAAGGGGCTTGGAATAAGTTACATTATTTTAATCCGATTCTTCCATTACCTAATGAGTTTATAGCCTTGGATTTAGATATTATTATACAGAGTAGATATAGCTTTAACAAAATAGAATCAAATGCGTTATTGTTTATAAATCCAGAGTGGGGGGATGATTCTAATATGGATGATATTGCTCAACCTACATTTATAAATTCTTCAATAATGTATATTAATAGAGAATCCAATCAATACAAAAAAATATCTAAAGCAATAGAACGAGGGGATTGGTATCCTTTTTGGTCAATGGATAGATTTTTTTATAATATATTGGGTAAAAAAAGTACTCGATATTTTCATGACTTAAAGGTATATTCTTATCTAGACCAACAAAAAATTAGAAGGGAACAAAAGGATATGCATGTGTGTTTATTAAACAAAACAGGTGGAAACTTTTTTTTATCTTTAGATAAAAATCATTGGATATTCAATTATTATCCAGTTCATCTATCATATCCATCCACATATCATATTGATCAATAATATAAGATATTGTTATTCTTCTACCTTTATGATTAGCTGCACAGTGCCAAACTTTTTTTTCTGGTTCCCTATGCGATCCAAAATATCCAGTCTTTGCTGTCCATCCTATTCCATCTTTATGTCTTATATATTTATCTGATTTAATATCATATTCTTCAAAGTAACCACCATTACAATCATTATATGTAAATAATACGTTATAACCATGTGCATTTGCATTATGATGCCATCCTATATAACCATTTTTAGGATAATAGCATGCTAATGAATTATTAGATGCTCCTAATTCTAAAGTTAAGTCTTCACAATGACGTATTGTTTCATTTCTATTTATTCTTTCATCATAGATATTTTTATAATCAACAAGCATCGAGCAATCAGGCCATCCACTATGATTACCATTTTGATCTTCTACTATTAAATGTTTATGATAATCCCAACTTGTTCCACTTTTTATATCAAGACTTTTGTTAAATTTCTTACCATTTCTTCCCAACCTATTTTCATATGCAATATCATATAATAGTTGCTCATCAACTGATAGTATAGAATTTTGTATATTTAAAAGAATATCATTTATGTTTTTATTTTTTATTTTTAATTTGTTCATTCATCCATTCTTCCACTAAAGTATGATGATATATAACAATATCAGATTTTGTTTCATTTGATTTGTAATTGTGTATAAAATTCCACCTTGCATCATCATTCATTATATTAATTTTAATATTACATTTTTCTTCATTTAGTAAGTACCACCATGCAAATTGATCCCACTGTCTAACACTATATAAATATTTTGGGTTTGCTATTTCAAAGGATTTGGTTTTTTGAAAATGATATTGCTCATACCATCTTTTCATAAATTTTAATATATGAGGTCTATTCCAATAGCCAAATACACCACAATGATGTATCATTTTATGACTTTGAATTTTATCTTTTGTTAAATATACTTCTGCACCTGAATAATCTCTAATATTAGTAATACATATATCAGAAGTATCTGGAAGTTCATTAAATATATTTTTAATATCTTCATGCATAATTTCTGTATCAGCGTCAATATAAAATGTCTTATTAAATGGAGTATGTTGTAACATATAAAGTTTAGTACGTTGATCATATGGACAATCAGTAACAATTGTGTTAAAAACATCAGCTTTTTCTGCTATATGTCTCCATCTTTCTTCAGTATATATTATGATATTCGCATCAGGATAATAATCTTTAAGAGTTTCAGCTGAGTATATTGCACTATGAAGATATGGTTCTCTGCGTGTTGCAGAGTACATAAATCCTTTAGTTGGTCTTGTTTCGTTCATTTATTATACCAATAATAGCATTAATTAAAACTTCAGTTTTATTTTTGGATTTCCTGATTTGTCTTTTTAAATCTTTATTGGTTGAATTCTTCACTTCATCCATATCAAATATTTCTAATTTAGCAAGAAAGAGTGCTTCATTGTGAGCTCGCTCATCTTTTTCTCTATCCTCCTGATCCCTACGCACCTTTTCTTCTCTCCATATTCTCACAGATTCTTGAGTGTTTTTTTCAATTATTTCAATACTATGTTGTATTAATAAAGATTGATAATCACTATTACGCTCATCTCTTGGAATAATACTACGTTGTCTTGTCCCATCATTATTTAAACAATCGACTTCTATTTGTTTTCTTGTTTCTGGTATTAACCATCTTGGATTGATATATTTCATATTTAAGCCACCCTTAACCATAATGCTATTGTTGAGATATTTTGTGTTGAACTTGATACTGTATCACTAGTATAATTCCCAGTATAATTTCCAGTATATTGTCTTGTAAAATTTTTAGAGTATTGTCCTGTAAACTGACCTGTATACGATCGAGCAAATTGTCCTGTATATGCTTTTGAATATGACCTTGCAAATTGACCAGTAAATTGTTTACTATATATTCCTGTGTAATTTCTTGAATAGAGCCCAGTAAATAACCCAGTATATGTTCCTGCATATGCAGCTGTATATGCTTTTGTGAAATTATTGAAATAAGCTCTTGTATATGGAAAAGCTACTGTCCTTCTAAATGCATAAGTGACATGTCTAGTAAAAGTTTGAGTCCTAGCCACACCTGTATAATCACGAGTAAAGTTTGCATTTCGTACCCTACTAAAGTTTCGAGCATAATTATTCTGAACTAAACCTTGGTACATACCAGTAAATTGTCCTGTATATTGACCTGTATATAGCCTCGTATAATTTTTAGAATACATACCAGTATACAACCTAGTAAATGAATTTTGAAATACACCAGTAAATAAACCTGTATATGTTCTATTATATGTACCTGCAAATGTTCCGACATATGAATTTGCTGTAACTTGCTGTCTTGTATCAATAAATGTGCTACCTGCTTGTACCCATGTTCCTGTTGCTGGTGGTGTAGTTGATAAAGAATATTTACCAATCCCTGTTTGTATAATTCTATTTCTATATCTATCTGTTAATGTTTCTATTTCAACATCACTCATTTCTTGTATTGTACCATTGGCACCTAATTTTAATGGTCTGATTGTAGTAGGTATTGAATCATTTGTTTTTTTCCACAAGCCTATTGTTTCAGAAGAAGCTCCACTATTACCTCCAAATGTATTTTCTAATGTTGCAACTTGTACCCATGTGCCTGAAAAGGCAGGGCTAGAAGTTGAAAGATAATATTGACTTATCGATGGTGTTGATGTGTTGGCTAAATTAGAAGAAATATATGATATAATATTACTATCTAAATTAGCACTTGATATAGGTTTAGGCTGTTTGTTTATTAATTCCAAAGGCGATACGGTCGTTTCTGAAACTGATTGAAGATTTTGAGATAACGTTGTTGTAGTTGTAACAAATGCTCCTGTTGCTTCCCGTTGGCCAATTGCTTCAATTTGTGCTGTATCTGAAAACAATCCAACAGTTGTACCAACACCTGATACATTTAAAGCTCCTGTACTTAGATCTGATTCTAATGCAACTTTTCTTAATACCAGATGGGTAATATAGTTCATATCATTATTTGACATTTCCTGAATGTCAACTGATACATTTCCAGTTCTAATTAATTTTAATGGATTGCCCATAATATAAAATCCTTATTGTGGCCAGGCTACATCACCATTTGCAAATAATATTTCTAATTTTGCTCCTGTACTATCAACGATTCTAGCTGATGTACTTAAAACAAGATTAGCATTGAAGTTTGTAACAGAATCAAAAGTGTCTATTGTTTCTTTGAGTGTAGCACCACTTGATAAACCTACTTCTAATGTATTATTACTATTTTGGCATGTAAGCGAATCAACACCTGCTACTGATACATCTGATACACTTGTTATTCTTCCTTTATTATCTACAGTGAATTGTGGTACTGCAGAAGCACTTCCATATGTTCCAGCTGAAACTCCTGATGTAGCCAATCGGGCAGCTACTAATGTTCCAGAAGAAATATTTGATGCATTCCTATAATATGATCCTTCTTGACCGTCTAATAAATCTGCATCCAATCCACTAGTCGCTCCATCATTATTTTCATGCCATACTTGATATGAATGTGTATTGTTTGAACTTATTACCAAGCCACTATTACCAATACTTGTATTTGCAACTCTAACATTTATCGGTGTTGTAGAATCTGCATCTGTATCTACTATATGAGTAGAACCATTACCCGATAGATGCACAGTGTTTGCATACACTGTCCATCTTTTTGTTGTAGATCCTAATGATAGAGTATTACTTGTAGGTACTACATTGTTTGCAAAGGATCCTTTCGTATCAATGACATCCCCACTATTATCCCCTAAAACTGTGTTTCCGGCAACAGCTAAGTCAGCTGTAACTGAAATATTTTCAATAGTAGCGTTAGAGGAGTTAATTGACTGAGAATGTACATTCTTCCATCTTTTAGCAGTACTACCTAAATCGTATGTATCGGTGTCCGTAGGTATAATATTTGTATTGACCCTTGCATTAATTGTTAAAACTGAATCGTTGTTTGCACCTATAGCTGTATCATTTGTTATAGTAAAGTCTGTAGCACTTGTGTTGGATGTGAATATAATATTACCAACAACTTCCATATCCTCTTCTACTCTAAGATGTCCTGTAATTACAGTATTAGATCCATGTATAGTAACATTACTTCCAATATTAGCTGTTCCATCAACTTCCAAATTTCCAATTGTATCTATATTTCCTGTTGATGTATCAACTTGAAATGCATTAGCAGTAGTGTTTGCAGCTACGGATATTCCTCCATTTGCATTTAATGAACCACTTGCTCCAATATTACCTCCACTAATATTTACTCCATTAGCAGCAATTTGGCGTGTAGTTATATAATTGATAAAACCATTTGCATATGCTTTAGTTGTGGCTCCTATGTTATATGTGTTTGTAGCACTTGGGGCAACTTGTCTTGTAATAGTATTTGAAGATATTGTCGTAACACCTGAAACAGATAATGCAGAATTTAATGCAGTATTATTTGTAACAGTTAACTGATCGGATATATTAGTATTTCCACTTACTGCTAAAGTATTAGTAATAGTTGTGGCTCCAGCAATGTTAGCAGTGTTAGAGAGTGTGACAGCGCCAGTAACAGCTAATTTTTCACCGATAGATACATTAGAAGAAAGTGTTGATACACCAGTTATATCTAGATTACCACCTACCGATAAGTCTCCAGATAGGGAGGCATTAGATGTTACATTTAATTCTCCACCACTTATGGCCACATTTGCAGATGTTAATGATATTTTTGTTGCTGAAATTGAAGTATCATCTGAAGAACTTATAGATACATTTGCATTAGTAATAGTAACATTTGATGATATTCCTAACTCACCACCTGTTATTTCTACATTAGATGATGTCATACTTACATTACTGGTTGTAACTAAATTGCCTGAATCTATTGTTAAATCACCAGAAATAAGTGTATTAGATGTAATATCTACCGCTGTAGAAACAATATGAATATTTGCCCCTGTCAAACTTACATTTGATGTTGAGGATATTTGAGCCCCAGTAATATTCGTATTTGTATTATTGATAGTCACATTAGAAGTTATAGTTGTATTAGCACCACCAAATACTGTATTATCTGTTGTTGTAACTTTTTTATTAAATAATGCTGTATTGCCAACTATTGTATTAGAATTTATATTAAGAGTGGAATTGGCTGCAAATATAGTATTTGATCCTACAGTAAGTAAGCCTGATGAGTTAACTGTACCACCTCTAATTATATCTTTTGCAATTAAAGTATTAGCACTAAAGAGACCATTAACATGAGCATTTCCAGTTGTTTGTCCTCCAGTACTATTTGCAAAGGTAGTTATTACAACTGTACTCATATCAAATACCATTTGATTTGTACGTTCAATCCATGAAGCGAAAGTGTCTGTTTGGGTAGCTACATTAGCACCGATATATTTTGACTCTGACATTATTTACCCTTAACTATTTTATATATTAAATCTTTCAGTTCTTTCATTTCATTACCAAGACATTCCATTTTTTCTTCTATAGCACAGACTTTTTTTTGCTCACTTCTTTTTTGTTTATATTCCTCATAAGATTTCCTATTAGTATTTAGTACAGCTTTTGAATCGTTATCTTTTTGGAATTTATCATTATTCATAATTAAGTGCCTTATTAAACTGAAAGTGCAATTGCTCTATAGTCATTAACTTTTGGAACAATGTTACTGCTAGTTGCTGTTAATACTATTTTTATTGCAAATGATTTGTACTCATCATATTTAGTACCATTTGCATCGAAATACGTTGCTATTGATTCATTTTGTGGATCTTTAAACATACCATGATCAGAGGATAATATTTCCATTGCAGTACCTGACTTTGAAAAATTCATTACCTGGTCGACAGTTATTATAGATGTATTTACTGAAGATACTCTAGATATTTGATAATCAGTTTCGGTATCTGAATTAACTATTTTTAATAATGTACCAGTAGCTACTAAATTAGCAGATCCATTTGAGAATCCTGGTGTATTACCAGAAACACTAATTGAAACTGAATTGTTTGTTGTTGATCCTACTCCTACTAAAGGAATTGTATTAGGCGTATTTGGTATATCATATTCATATTCAATGACATCAAATTCGTTAGATGTTGAACTAAAAACATCATTCCCTAAATTGGTTAATTGGGTCCATTTCTTTTCATTGAATTCACCATTATCAGCAGCATTCAAACCTTTTATAAAAACAGTTACATCTGTTCCAGCTGGTCGATATGCAGAAACAAATATTTTTAAATCTTCAGCATCTAGGCCTTCTTTTAAAGTGACAGTTCTAGAAATGTATTTTGTATTTCCTTCACCATTCGTATAGGCTTCATTAGTTAGAGAATTATTAATATCTGCATTAAAAGTTAATAAACTAGTTGATTGTACATCCAATGCTGGAGTTAATGTTAACTTACCTGTTGACAAATTCATTGTTGTTGTTAGAGTTTTGTTACCAGAGTTTTGTGTTATTTCATTACTCTTACTATAAATTGCAGGTTCAAATGGTAATATTCTATTGTTATCATTAAATTTCATATTCACAGAAGTGGTATTTGATACACTATCAACAGCAGTCAATGTTGTTCTACCTGTATTTGTTATATTACCAGCAAATGTTAATCTATACATTAAAGGTTGAAAATAACTCACTACTTGATTATCAACTGTAGTTATAACAGCATTAGAGTTGGAATCAGCTGCAATTAATATATCATTATTTGAAAATATAAATGAAGAATTTGATGCATTACTTTTATCTAAATGTATTACACCGTCATTATTATTGTAATAATTTACTTTACCGGAAGGAGTAATTTGATAATTAGATGTAGAATTTGAAAATAATGGTTGACCTTTTATTGAAAGCTGTGTATTATTAGCTATGCTATTGACAGATAATACCTGTGATCTAACGGTACCATTTGAATCAGCTCCAGTTACGACTATACGGTCACCAACAGTAAAATCAGCAGTAAAGTTTGTACTTGTTCCTACAAGATTACTACTTGAAGCTGACATACTAACTGTTTGAGCAGTTGCATTGGCAGCTAATTTATAAACCATTTCTCCATTGAGGAATGTACCACTAATATCTTGAACTTTTAAAAACTCGATATCAGGATTATTAAATACAGCTGATCCTGCAGTTGAAGCAAATTCACATCTATAAATATTTATCTTAACATTTTCATCCTGAGTAGGAGTCCATGTGCGGTTGTTCGTTGATAAAAATAAAACACCATCAAAGTTATCCTGAGTTATATTATCTGAACCAGTGGCAATATCTGATTGTCCTATTTTAGATACCCAAACTTTATAACCAGGATTGTTTCCATCAGGCTTAACAACTACACAATATTCATTACCTTGTCTCATAAATAAAGGAGAATCGAATGTAACTGTGGTTGCGACTGTTCCATCAGTACTAGTGTTAATTTCAGAAGATTCCATATGTTTTAAGCCAAAAGGTAATATTTGCTCAGCTGGAGTTCCATTCATAACTGTACGAACTTCTATAGTTACTCCCTCAACAGCATCCTTTTCAGCAAAGAATAAATCCATTTTTGGTACAAATATTCCTTCTTCATCTCTTGCTTGCGAAGAACCAATATAAAATGTTTGTGCTAATGGATCTGGACCTGGTGCACCATCACTATCATCATTTTGTTGGACCCATGTTGTTCGACGTGTTCTTCTCGTCTCTACTGATCTAGTTGTATCAATTGAAGTATTGGACCAACCTACTCTATTAAATACAGGCTGTCTTGTACTAATAGATGAACTGCCTTTTTCAATTGAAAAATTATATGCATTGTAAGATCTTAATGCTATTGACGTCGCATCTGATAGAGATGATGAAAACACTTCATCAGCTACAGTCAAAATTCTTTCCCCAACAAAAAACGTTTGAGCAGGAATTCTAAAACTTCCATATACTGCACCTGATGCATCAGATGTTATATTACCTCCAAATTCTCCAATCTCTTCCAAATCATCTTCAGTTATATTTGAGTCAGCTGAATTATTTACTGCAGGTCTACAATGTTGATCTACAGAAACATCATCAAAATATACATAATGTCTAGTTGAAGGTCTTAATCCAAAGATAGCAAACTTTACAATTCTAGATCTCATATATGGCTGTAATGCCATATCTGTCATATATTCACCAACTTGAACAGTAGATGTATTATTATCAGCTACATTAAGCAATTGTCTTGTTTCTCTTATTGTTCTATCTCTAATAACCTCAAAAGTATTTGTTGTTTCTGTTCCTCCTCAATTACCATTATTCCAACCTGTAGTCGTAGAATTAATTAAAGTATCTCTAGATATATCACTAATAACATCAAATCTTCTTTGATTAATTACATCTATTTTATTAAGTTCACCTATCAAACTTTCAAAACCAGAGGTCATATCAATAACAACATTAGTGACTTTTTCTGGATTTATTGTCGTATCATAAAAATTATCATAATCTGGAAATAATGTTACCGTTCCATTATATTGATGGAAAAGCTCTGCTGCATTTCTTGACTTTGTAGCAAAAGGATTACTTAATATAACATTAGCAGAAAAATCGTTTGTAATAAGATCTCCTGTTTTAGTAACATTAGAACTTAATGAATTATTGAAAACTAAATCAACATTAACTTGTTCAGCTTTTGGGATCATTTGAGAAGCCGCTTTATCTATACCTGCTTTATATTCAAGACTATTAATATTTCCAATACTAAGATCCTTGAAAGAATCAACAAGTATTCCGTTTTTAAATCTATCTAAACCATTTGTATCTTTTATTATCAAATCTGTAGTTTGTTTTTCTAAGAGGTTCAAAGATGTATAATATTCCAATCTTGACAATCTTTCTTCCATATCTCCTATATCAGACATTGTATATCTTCTTGTTTGTCTTATACTTGTCTTTATTCCATATGAAGGTCTTTTATTTTGGATAGCTTCAGTTATACTTAAAGATGGAAAGACTGGAATTGATATAGTAGCTATAGTCATACCTGTGTCAGGTTTACTTGGTGGAGTAGGAGATTCTGTGGCTACGCCTTTTATTATACCAATTTGTCCAGTTGACTCAATATGTAACAAATCTATTCTTGCTAGATAATGTTGAAAATCACCTATAAATTCTCTACCAGGAGCAACAAATTTGTCGTTGGAAAAACTTATTGTATTAGCAGGATTTATTGTTGCACTAACTATAGTATTTGCATATACCCCTGTGTTAGCTGTCATAGGTCTAAAATCAATTGAATCCCTCAAATCATATTGTCTTCCGGAAGAAGGTGAATTGAACAATGGTATTTCTGCAGTTCTAAATTGATTATTATTTAATGTTCCTATATCAGTAGGACTATATGAATCTATTGAGAAAAAACCAGCACCACCACTAGTGCTATCTTTTTGGAACGCACTAAAATGGACTAATAATTTATCACTTGTTGAGATTGACAATGTGGACGTAGATTTTTTAACTAATGTTGATATACCATAATATGCATCTCTCTGACCATTATTTAATTCAAAGTGAGAAGTAACATCACTTTCTGTATTTGCATATGTAGATCCTTTGTATACAGCTATCAATTTTAAGCCATCAGGAACTCCAAGAGGCCAAGGTCCAACATTTGTATTTACATTATTGGATGTATCAATTTTAGTAAACACTTCATTTAAATTTTTATTTACTTGAACTGCACTATCTATTTTAACAGGATAGATAACTGACGCATCAATAGTTGTTGCTAATGTCTCATCCAAATTAATAGTCATCTTTTGTTGAGACGTTGAGATTGCCACATTAGCACTTCTATCTCTAAGAGGAATTGGTGTATCTTTAGGAAAATTCTTATAGTGATTTTCTGTTGTTTGCGTCGATGCAAAAGCTGTATCTAATATCAAATGTGTTGTATTAGATATAGAGGATATTCTTCTTGAGGATGATTCACCTGTTACTGAAATATAATCTCCAACATTATATTCCGTAATAAAATCTGTACCCTGACCATTTACAGTTGTATTTGAATATGTTGAAACGGTTCCTGTTTTAGCTACTGTATTTGCTCCAGTCAATGCTACAATTACAATTTGTCTCTCTTGCACACTATTTAATGTTGAGGCATCAGTAAAAGGAAATTTGCTATTACCAGACAAATTTATTTCAAGTGAACCATTTGCTGCAAAAGTTGTTGATTCACTTACCTCTCTATGAATAAATGTAGTATTATTTTGACCTAACAAATTTCTTATTGTTGCAACACCAGTCGATCCTAGAGGATGAACACTAACAGCAATACCACTATCTTTTAATACAGCTTTATTATTTTCTAACTTCAAGTCAGCAACAAAATCATATGTAGAGGTAAAATGTAATGCTTTAACATTACTGAATTGTTTTCCCGCAGCCATATCAATATCAAATAAATATATTCTATATGAGCCATTTGGAGTCCCAGGAATTCCTTCATGATTCTCTATTGCTCTCACCCTGGCAGTTCCTATTGAATTAGGTAAAGATGATGGAGCTTCTGCATTATTATTTGTAATGCCCTGATAAGCAACTGGATGTAATGTTATTGTGCTACCAACAGAATAATTTAAAGATCCTAACAATTCATTAACAATAACATAATTACCAAAGTTAGGTGTTATAGTTTGATTGGATTTTTCTATTAGGGTAGTAGCCTTTTCAACAGGCACTCTTTTAGCGTCATGCAATTGAACTCTATAGCCATCCACATACGCAATTCCAGCACCAATAACAAGATTTGTATGAGTTGAGTTACCAGATATTCCTTCTGATCTAACAGAAAATGGTTTTACTACATAATCACCACTTTCCTCATTTGTTCTTGACGCTAACTCTTGTCCTAATCTGTTATATTGGGTTGTTTGATTTCTTGTAATGGTTTGACCACTCTCAAAATCCACTAATGAAAAGAAATTATTAGCAAGAACTTTTTCAGATGCTGTTTTCACAATCAATTTAGGTTCAAGTTTTAATCTAAATGCCCCAGGTGCATTTTCATTATTAAAACCTTGAGCATTGTCTAATAAAGATGTGTCAATAGAATTATTGACAATACTTTCTGTTATTTCAAAACCTACTGAAACATCATGAGCATTAGCTGTATATTTTGATACAATTATATTTTGAGCTGCAACTTGGACAAAATGTCCTTTTTGAAAAACTACACCATCATTTACATTAAATCTATAACCTTTTCCAATTGCATTGTGTGTTGAGTTTGCAATTGTTACATTTGCTATAGGGGTACCATTAGCATACAATACCTGTAAAACTTCATTATTAGCAAATAATTTTTGTCCACCAGTACCTGTATTTCTATATTTAATATACAATGTATTTAAATCTGGCGTTTGTGATTCAAATCCAGTTGCTTCGTTTATAATTGTTGCAGTTAAATTAGATGACGCTGATACGAGAGTTTGATTGGCATACATACTTACTTGAACAGCTTGACCATCAGCTTGAAGGTCATTTAATTTAATATAATCTATTCCCTTTGTAAAATTGAAAGTGCATCCCTTAACAATTGTTCCATCTACAAGAATATTTTCTCCAAATTTTTCTACTTGGTTTTGTAATATTGTTTGTAATTGAGTTAATTCTCTAGCTTGTACAGCGACTCCTGGTCTAAATAACACTCTATGAAAATTTTTAGTCTCATCATAATCATCATAGTATGGACTAATATTTAAATCTGTTTGTATTGGCATCTTCTATCCTTTAAAATTCAATTATAAGTTTGAATGTTTCACTTTGTGTATTAGATCTTGAAACTGGTACGACATTTTCTATATATAATATTTCTCCAGAACCGTTAACTAAATCTGGAGTACTAACAGCTGACAAACTTGCTACTGCTCCAGAAGAAATTCCTTCAAAGGTATTTAGATCATCTACATCAGACACATTTACAATCCCTAGTTGATTTGTTACAGATATACTTGTTGAATTTATTGAAAACAAATCAGCATTAGCAACTAATGCAGTATTAGGACTTTGTGTTACAGTTTCATCAATTATAAATCCTCCATGATCACTACCACTTCCTGTAGTTATAACATTTGAAGTGTATTTATGTCTTTGATCGAAAACAGTAGTAGGTTGAATTACGGAAGTAACAATTCCTGTATTATTAGATGTTAATCCTCTAACTGTTTCAGAGGAAGTAAAAAACCCTATAGCATTAGTTAATGATATTTGACTTGTATTTGATCCAACAACAATACCAAAAGCATTAGAGGAATCTCCTGATAATGTCTCTCCCACTGTTGTTGTGCCTACGGATGTAGTAATATTAATAATTACATTTGCAAATTTAGGATCTTTTATTAAAGATATTTGTCTGAAATCATTTTCAGTAGATAATATACCATTTTCAGTATTAGACTGTGTTGTAGTTATACAAACAAAATGAGCATCCAATTCTTTCACAACATCAGAACCATGGCCATCTTTTGGACTAATGATAGGCCGTATTGAAGCAGTGTTTGATGTTATTATACTGTTAGATATAGCATTTACAATACCTGTATTACCAACAACTACTGCATTTGCCCACGTATAATTAGTACCAACATTAACCATATGAATATTACTCACAGCATTTGTAGATGTATTTACTAACGCTCGAGCTTCTGCCCCTGTTCCATCACCATATACGGATACAGATGGAGATATAACAAATTGAGAAGTTAAATCTGGAATTATATTAAAAGGTTGATTGACAACTACTCTTCTAACATCCCCACTAACTACATATTCACTGACAGTTCTTAATTGACCTATTCCTGTTCCTGAATTAATATAAAATGCTGAACCTTTATAAAAATCAGTATTAGCTGATAATACATCTGTTTGACTCTCAATAGCAAATATTAAATTATTTCCTCCTATTGATGCTTGAGAAATATTACCATTTGCTCTAGCATTATAATTTTCTCCTGATGTATCTACAACTATCGTTTGAATAGATCCTGGGTTTGCATTTCCTGAAACATCCGCATTAGGAATTACTGGAATGAATTGATCCGTTGCAAATTTAGAAAAATTGGATGTAGATATTGTATACAAATATTTCCATTGATAACCATCAACAGTTTTTACATATATTGAATCATTAGCTGTAGTTTCAGATAAAAGAGGAGCTGATATTGATGCAGAGTTACTATTATTATCTAAACATAAAAATACATTATACTCTGTATTTTCTTGATTGACAACAAAATATTGAGTATCTGTGATATTTTTTCTATCATCATACATAGTATAAACTGTATTTGCTGTCCAATTATATCTTTTTGTCATAGACTTTAAATCAGATGATGTTAACTGCTTGCCACCAATTAAGTTTCTATATATATCAAAATGGCCATTAGACTCAGCGTCAACAGGTATATCGGGCACTGCATCATCTGCAAAAGGTGTATGTTTACCATAACCTATATACAATATAGTATTTGCTGGTTCATCTATAGCCTCAATAAATTGCTTTGCACTATGAATGTTGAAATTTTTTCTAATTATTTTTGCCATCAATTAACTCACTGTCAAATCACTGTTAGCAGTGGATATTTTTAATCCAACTGCCTCTTGAACTTTTATTACTTCCCCAAACAATTTTGTACCGGACACATGAAGTATATCTTTTAATACTTTAGAATATTTATCTAACGATAAGCCAGATTGTATTACATACGATAATTCTTGGTAGTAAAAGTTATCATGTAACTTAGCATCATCGTTTATAAAACTATTTTTAGTTCTCCAACGACCGGTTCCAATTCCAAAATGCATTACGTTTGCTGTACCTGTAATAATAAAATTAGAATTACTTGTTAAAGTAAGACTCTCTTTATTTATATAACCAAAACCACTATCAACTACTTCAACGGCTGTTGCTACACCATTAGCAGTTTGTGCTGTGGCTCCTATTACAGCATTATCTCCCATTCTTTTAGAACTATCATCATTTATAACTGTTAAAATATCTGCCGTTGCCCCACTCGTAACTCCAGTTATACCAAAACTATTTTCAAAGGATGTATTAAATGAAACACGCTTTAGAGTAATATGTGTACCATTTGAACTCTTTACTAATCCTTTTGCATTAAATGTATTGTTTATAGCAGTATTTGAAGATACGTTAGATGTTGCATTACTAGTTAACCCAGTTATAGGATTTGTGGCAGTAAATGTTCCTTTTGTATTGGCAATATTAATTACAGTTGAATTAGCAAATGAAATTATTCCATTTGCATTAGAGGATGACTGAATTACTCCTTCTCCAGATACAAATGATCCTGTAACATCTATAATATCCATAGATATACCAGCCTGTTGTATTACTTGTGTTATTGGTTCACCAACAATAAAACCTCCAGATACATTATTTAATTCTAAGATTAAATCTCTTCTGTTAAATCCTGCAATGTACGGATTGAAAGCAAACGTCAAAGGAGCTAAATTATAATCAGTTCCTGGGTTAATACCACTCAAGGAGTTTATTGATCCTATAGTAAATGTATTTGACGACAGTACATTATCTAATATTGTTGTTAGATCTCCGTGTTGATCTTTAGGAAACCCATATCCATAATCAAAATTAGAAGTGATAGAAGCACTTGATCCAGTGGATGTTGTTATTGTAGCTGTTCCATTTGAATAATATCCACCTCCAGGAACAGTAACTGTTATTGTATTAATTGTTCCATTGGTATATGTTTGAACATTAGCAGATGCATTTGTAGTTGGGTTTCCCCCTGAAAATGCTATAGTATCATTATTACTATATCCTGTTCCTCCATCATTCACAGTAACAGATCCTAAAAAACCAATACCAGAATTAGATCCGTCTAATTTTACATCAAGGTATGCCTGATTAGCAACTCCTTTTTCTCTTATAAAATCGGTATATAATGAAATAGTTTCTGTATTACTAATAGTCCCAACGCTGAAATCTGCTCCAGAACCAGTACCTGCTGATATTATAGAAGCCGTTCCATTTGAACTGTCTCCAATTACAAATGCATTATTTGTTGTAAAATAAGATAAATTATTTGCAGCAATACCCAAATATGTTGTATTTGAATTTACTAAATTACCAGTAACATGGGTATTTGATGTTGTATCAATAATAGCATTTACTGTACTAACACCATTTAGATATAAATCAGAAGAATTGCTAAAATCTCCTGTATTTACAATAATTATAACAGAGCCATTTGCACCCTCAGTTGTAGCAGAGGCAACAATTCCATTAGCAATTATTCCACCTGTTGAATTAGCTCCATTCACATAATCTCCAATTTCAATACTGTTAGTTATATCACTCCCACTCAAATAACTAATTGTTTGATTTGGCTGTCTTATTGTTTCAAACCTAAAAAAATTACTAATATTTGGATCAGCTGAATTAAAATTATTATATTCTATAGTAGCAGAACTTACTCCTGTGTTTGTTGCATCAGTAAGTGTATATCCACTTCCTCCATCAATAGCAGATTGAGCGAATGTTAGAGATGATAATTCAAAAAGAACTCTTCCAGTTGCATTTTCAATAGATGTTACCCTAGCTCTACCACCCTTACCATCAGCTGATACAACATCAAATGTATCCCCAATTTGAAAGTCCTGGCCACCATTTGTCAAATCAATGTTTGTCAATGAACCTGTAATTACTGGACAATTCCTCGTATCTCCATCACTAGTTACCAATTCATTTAATTGAAATAAACCCCTAACATTAGATAATGTTAATATTATTACCTCTTTGCCATTGATCAATCTTGTTGAGATAGATTCAACAAAGGCTTTTGAATTCGATGATGAACCTACAATTTCCTTACCTTGAAAGGTCAATACTTTATCAGTATATGAAGTTTCAATATATTGAGGTTTAAAAAAATCAGAATCAGATAGTCTAAAAATATTTTCACTTGGATATTTTACATCTATTTCCTCATCAAATAATAATCTGAATAGTAATTTAAATGATCTTGGCGAACCTTTTGAAGTATATAAGTCTTTTATATGCTTAACTAAAAATTTTGTATCCACTTTTGTATTAAGTGGTAAACTTTGTAAATATGTATTTTTAAAATGTATCAAAAAATCATCAACGGTGTCATCGATGTTTGTATTATCTAATAATGACCTATTAATGTCAATTGTCTGTTTACTACTTTCCAAAAATTGAAAATATTCAGTTACAAAAGCAACAAAAGGTCTCGCTTCAGATTGATATATTTCTGGAAATTGTTCAGAAATAAAATTTGATATATTCTTATTTTGGTTCATTATACTCGCTCTTGAGTCACATTAACGGTAATATCATCACCATTCAATTGTAATATTGTATTTTGATTAGTTAATATATCTGTGCTAGAAACTCTTGCTTTTAATCGTATTGAATCACCTAAGTACGTACTTACATTTAATCCTTGTATTGACACAACTCCACTATTATAATCAACAGTACCTATATTACTTTTCAATGTTTGATAAACACCATTCGCATTAGTTACTATATTTAACGCACCTAGTGAGTCATCAATAATAAACGAGCTAATGTTATTGTAAGTAAAACTACTACTTTGAATTGCTGGTAAATGAGTTTCTATTCTAGTATTTGCATTTATCTTATCATCAACTATTAGACTATTATGAAAATTACACGTTGAGGCATAAGATGTATTTAATGAAGGATTTATTTTTTTATATGGTAATATTGTAGTTTTATTGCTTAATATGTTTGGATCAGAACTATCTATTACAGATATTAATTTTGATTTTCTCAATGGTTTTTCAAATGTATTAATATTTACATTTGCATAATTTACTATTGCATTAGAAACTGTACTTGTAATTTGTGAAGGTGTAGCATTAGTTGTATTAATATTATAATTAACATCAGTTGTAACATCTAAATATAAGAAGTCTGGATTTATTACATCTACATTAATAGCAACAGGTGTTCTTTGTTCTAGAAATGATTTAATTAATGTTTTTTTTGATTCTGGAATACCATCTGCATCAGTTAAATCAACTGATACTATAACTCTTCCGTATTTTGGAGGATTAGATTCTTCTCCTCCATAAACAGCAATTGACTGTACTTCAGGGAACTCTGATTGGATAATTATTTTATAATCATTTGGTGTAACTGCCCTATCTTGTATTTGAAAAGTTTTTGGTGCATTAAATCTTATTGATTCAATCGATTCAATATTTGCACCCCCTGTTGATTCTATTTGTGTGCTTAAAGTAATATCCCCATATGTATCTATACTTGTCGTAGAATTAAATGTTGTTGCTTTGTTAGCAATGTCTTTAGAAGAAACTCTATAATCAACTTCAACAATATTACCCGCTACAGGTCGTCTACCAACAATATTATCACCAAATTGGATTTCCCATTTTTCATTATCACATGGAGCTACAAAAAATATATTAGAAGATGCACCTTCGCCAAATAAACTAGTGGCTTTTCTCCATGATGTATTTGTTGTAACAGTATTGGACTCTCTTATTCTCAATTCAATACTTCTTGTGTCAATATCTTTATTGTTAAGTTTAAATCTTTGAGATGTGTTTGCTGTTACAGTATAATATTCAGAAATTTGTCTACCTTCAAAGAATGCAACATTTGAAGCTATGTAGTCACCTAAACTATCAGGTTTTATTACATGGGCAGAATCAGTTCTAAATGTAAATGATCTTCCCTCAATAGTTGTTGTAATTGGATAATGTTTTGGTATAGTAATTGTTGCAGGATCATCTGTAGGAGTAATAGTTACATCTATATGAGCCACAGCTGATCTTGAACTTCGAGGATTATAATTTAATTCTTTTGCATGAGATATTATAGCATCACGAGTAATAGCACTATCAATAAACATTTCACTTGCTAACATATTTGTATAAAAGTTATTGTAAAAACTATTATACGCCAAAACATCTACCAATACATTTAAATTAGATCCTTCAAAATCAAGATCTTGGAAGGACCCTTGATTACGCATAAACGTTTTTAAGTTTGTTTTTATTTGATCAAAATCTAAACTTGATATATCTAAACTGGAATTTGCTGGCATTATCTTACCCTATCTAAAATAAAATCTAATTGTACAGGCTCTTCTTTATTTATTACATAAAATGAAACTGTCACAGAATATCTATTCATGTCTGGATTAGCAGAAACAATTACATCTAATAAACCAGCTCTTGGTTCATAGTTTTCTATTGTTGCAACAATTGCATTCTGTATTGCTTTTTCAGTAAATGGAGTGACATTTTCAAAAAGATATGCACTCAAATCACCACCAAGTGTAGGTTGAAACAATCTTTCTCCTTGATTAGTTTGTAACAAATTAAGAACACTTTGCTTGATTGCTTCTTCATTAGTTACTTTAACAATATCTTTTTTAATAGGATGAAATGCAAAATCATTTCTAAAGTCACTATATACTTCTCTATTTACTTTTGTAGACATGGTTTACCTCTATCTATCTATTTAGTACAAATTAGATCATTGTTGTAGTTGGTCTCCAAATGGATAATTTGGAGTCATTTCTTTTATTCGTCTTATTTGATTTTTCAATTCTTTTATTTCATTTTCAACATCATCTTCATTTGTTATTTCACCTTTTAATCCACTCAATTTTCTAACCAATCTTATTCTTCTTTCATATGTTTCAATTAAATCTGCTAATGCATTCATAACATCTGTATCATCTTCAATTGCTTCTTGGTAAAACTGACTCTCACTTAATAAAACTGGCTTAAATACAACTACCGGATTTAAAGATAATTGATTTTGTCTGACTTGTAATTTTGAACTTGATGATCTATATTGTCTATAAATTTTTGTTTTTGTTATTTGATTTTTCATTTGCAGACCTTCAAACAACCGATTTTCATCCTCTTTAAATAGAGCCAATTCACCTTGGAGTTTAGCTACTCTTGCGTTTTTAGACAAACTAGGAGATTTTTTAACTTCTGATATTTTAGAGGCTTTTAAATCATCTATCTCACTTTGTATTGGATCAATCTTAGCTTTTTGTTGTTCTTTCCATTTCTTTGTATACAATTCCCAAAATTTTGGAGCAGTTTCAGGCAATCCTACATCTGGTTTAAGAAAACCTTCATCAGTTATACCACCTCCATCAGCAACTCCTCTGATACCTACCATACTACCATACCATATAAAACTACCCGTTACTTTGCTTATTGTTAAAGTAAAAGATACTAAATTTCCATACAACTCATCTCTAACTTGGTATACTCTTTTATTAAAAACTATTTTTTCTTTCTTATCTGCCTTTGGTGTTGTTACAACAGGAGCTTGTGGTACCACAATTTTATTAGCAGTTGTTGAGTTGTTCAATACTTCAGCTGTACTTTCTTTTTTTATAATAGATCCTGGTGATCCAACATCAGGTTTATTTTGAGGAATAACCTTTATAGCTTCTTTTGGTATAATATCAACTTGAGTTTTTTCTTTTACAGCATCGGTCTCAGGAACAGTTAAAGGTGTACCTTTTATTATATCTTTAAATATAGGTGCACCAGTAGAATCTTTTCCAGATTCAACCAAATCAACATTAGGACAGAATTTACATATATCTAATTTGTTATTTGGATCATTTAATTTTCCCATAAGAGATTGTACACTTGTTCCAGTTTTACCCAATGCTGGGCCAAAGGATTTTTCAAATTCAGCGATTGCTTTTTGTTTTGATGCATTATACTTACTTAATATTTCTGTACTGCTAACACTTGGTATCGATCCTCCTGTTAAATTTCCAGTAGCTCCACTAAGCGCACCACTTATATCACCACCAGCACCTAATGACCCTAAATTACCACCAAATGCTTTAGAAAGTTCTCCTGATAAAGAACCATCCCCCTCACCAGATAAAAAATTTTGAGCTTTTGCCATATCTGCATTCAAACCAGATTGGATAGCACCACTATCAATATTCATTCCTCCAATTGCACTATTAATGGAATTTGTCAAACTATCACCAGCAGGCATCGATCCACTCAAAGCCCCTCCTAAAAATTTACTCATTTTATCAGCAGCTCCAGATATTTTTCCACTCAATTCATTACCGAATTCAGGATCGTTCAACTTTGCTGAAAGTTTTTCAAACTCTTTTTGCATATTCTTAGCTGGCTCAGATTCTGGTTTAGCTAAGTCTGATATTTTACTATTAACTTCATCCAATGCACCAGAAATTTCAGATTTTATTTTTCCAATGTTAGCAGCAATACCTTTAGTGGGATCATTAATTGCTTCCAATGCTTTGTCAGTTGCTAGACCTATTACTTCATCTAGATTTTGTAATTTACCATCAGGACCACATGTTAATGGAGGAAGATATGCCGTTCCATCACTTTTTTTAGGAGCGTTTTGTTCATTAGCAGTTGTATACTCAACCTTTACGACAGAATATTTCTTTGTTAAAAATAATGTTTTACCATCTTGCTCATATGCAGCTGTAGCAAAAAAATTGGATCCATAATTCTTACCTTGAACTGTATCTATAACTACAGGTTCTTCAAATAATGATACTATTTTTGTGTCTTTCACTTCTTGAACTGGCATATTATATCCTATGGGTTCATGTTAATTGTATTGGCTACTTCGGTTAAATCAGCACTAGCAGTTATATTCATATTATTGCCTGATGTAGTAGTCATATTATCTACTGAACTTACATCCATTGTTGAATCCGTTTCAATTGTCATACTATTTGTTGATTTTATAGCCATTGTATTATCTGCAGCAAATCCAATAGTATTAGCTGCCCCAACATTAATATTATTAACAACAACTACACTGTAATCACCTGTATTCATATGAAAATGATTACCTGTAACTGAAATATTACTATTACCACCTATAGTTGTTTTACTATTTATACCAATTGAGGAAGTAAAATTTTCGTTTATAGTTTCAGTATGATTTTGAGTTATACGCACACTATTATTTCCATTTATTTGTGTGCTTGAATCAGATACTATTTCTGTGACTCTATTACCTTGAACTTTAGTAACCATATCCCCTTTAACAGTCAAATAATAATCTTTATCAACTTCAGTAATCATATCTCCTTGAACATACAATCTTGCATTTCCTGCAACAGTAACATTCAATGATCCCCTTATATAACAATTTTTGTTATCTACTACTATTTCATAATCTTCACCATTAATTTTTGTTATACGATTGCCATCAGGTTGTATTTCTCTAAAAGTTCCAGCTGTATGATATTCATGAATTCTTTCTGCTCCTGGAGTGTCATCTACTTCATGAACATGTCCAGACTCACTTGCATGTACATGGTTAAAAGGATATGTTGATTCTGTTACTCCATCAGGATATTGATCCGAACTTTCTCCTCCATACCTTGGATTAGGTTCACTCCATGAAGATCTGTTGTATAAAGATCGATCATTTTTATCTGGCATAACTGAAAATACATGAGGAGCAATAGCTGTTGGAATATCTTGCAGTCTTGTTTCTCGTTTAGTTGCTAAATTAATACTACTTTCAGCCTCTTCTCTAGCTAGTACAGGAATATCGGATTGTTCTATAGATAATGGATATTTACCGTTAGGATCATTAAATCCTAATTTAGGATTTGAGGCTTCTACAGGATATCCAGCTAATGTTCCTAAAACAATAGGTTTTTGATTGTATGCTGGATCTAAAAACATACCTATGACCCATGTTCCCTCAACAATACCAGTAGGAGATTTTCCTACTCCTGAAATTGCAGCTGATGTTACATCTTGTACAACTTGAGACCAAGGTAAATCATGCGTAGGAACTTGGGATTTAAGTTCAGTATGGACTCCAGTGTATCTTACTTTAACTCTACCCATTTGCATTCGATCATTACGATCTTCAACAACGCCAACATATATATTATTGCTTTTTGTAGTGTTCTTCATTTCTAAAACCTTTTTTAAACCCAACCTTTATACATTTGAATATTGATTCAAAATTTTGGCCATTAGTAACATGATCTAAATTAGTTATTAACCAGTTACCAGATACCAGTTCATCAGAAAGTTTAGGAACAGTAAATCCATGAACTGTTGGAATATTTAATTTTACTATTTTGCCGACTGATAATTCCACATTTCCTTGTACTGTCACACTCATTTTCATATTCTCCGTTAATAAACTATATGACAATCTTCTTGGAATTATAGAAGTAGCATATACATCCGATCTGGTTGCATCAGTAATATATGTTGTTTGATTGTTTATTTTATAGGCGTATTTTTCAAGAAATGAATCGGAATTTGGATTAACAGCTGTTTCATCTGTTGCAAATTTTTTAGTATTGTTGAAAAAAGCATGAGACACATAATCATGATATGTAATTTTTTTTGATATAACATCAACCTCTTCAACACTAGATGATAACCCCCCATTATATATTCTATCTCCAATATTTGATCTTTTATCAATAACATAATCTTTAATATTATAAAAATCGTTAATCCATTTGTTTTTATCATCACCACTAGTTCGTATCGATTCAGCATATGAATATTCTGCGACTGGATTATCTCTGCCATTTTGTATTAGTAATTCCAAATCATGGAAATTAAATCCATCTATATTTCTATAAAATGTAAAATAAGAAGCTGAACTATCTTGACTGTACGCTTTGCCACATAAATGATCCATAACTTCAAATGGTAATAAACCATTCGAAAGATAATCAGACCTATTTCCAGTTGAGTGATAGTTAAAAGGAGTATTATCTATATTTTCTAATGTATCTTGATACACTTTAAAAGCATCTATTGCTATCATATTGTTTAAATATGTATCTACACTAACTAGTGCATTTTCAACTTCTTCCAAAGTAGCTAAAGTCAATATATATCTACTAGCAGTAGAAGATGCAGTTGAAACAATATTATCTACAGCTGTTACCATAAATGTATATTTTCTATCTCCAAGAGGTGGTGTATTTAAAACGCAAGTTACAATCTCTTCGCCAATTATTGGTAACGAATTTATTATATCTAGAGCATCAATTATGTAAATCATACCTGTAAATGAAGGACCCATCAAATTCTCATTAATTTGAATTGATTCTAATAAAGGTATTAAATTTATTTTTTGAGATCCACTTTGAATCCTTAATTCTTTTAATCCGCCTGAGCCAGCTGGATTATATTCATTTGTTGCCATCTAACAATTCTTTCAAGTTTTCTTGGGCCTTCCCTAAATATGCTTTATCCAATAATAAAATGTTTCTGTTTTGTTCATTTAATTCATCTTCAGCTGTGTAAGCATCAACAGCAACCCAACTTCCTACTCCATGTGGCGAATAAATATAACTATCAGGGGAATACAACATACCATCCCCATCTTTATAATGTTTTATTGTGGATTTAGCAATATCAGAACTACCGTACTTTTTAATTATATGTTTGTTAAAATTACTTATACTCATTGGCCAATTATAATATGGATCAACAATATTATTTGAAAGACATACTAACCAAAAATAATCAACACCACCATAATAATGATAGGCTATTGATTCAATTGTATCTCCATCTTTTATAGTGTAAGGTAAGTATGCTCTTACATCATCATCAATTAAATCTCTAATTTTTACACTTTCCAATATATTCTTTACAGTATAATTTTTATATACTATATCTTTAAAATTGTTGAAATAGCTCATTATGTTGCTCCATAATCCACAGCTTCAGCTGGTTCATCAAAATCTTCTCTAGTCATTATTTCAACTTCACGTAAATTTAATGACAATCCATAAAAAACCGGATTTCCAGTTCCTGCATGAAAAGCAGGGCCCTCAGGAGCTTGATTGATAGTCATATCAGCAACAACACATCTTTTCATTTTATATAACTTGCTATCAGAACCATGAAATGTGATATCCACTTCATCAGGATATGTCATCAATACATCTCCTTTACCACTCGTTGTTATACCTTTAGTAGTTGGGAGCATATGTCTTTTAAATGTATTAAAAATTGTATGTAATTTTTTTTCGTCTCCAGAACTGGTTGGTGAAAGTCTCCAATTGAATGAATGACTTCTTAAATTCACTCCATTAAACAAAAGTGCAGCATGAGGGTTTGGTACATTACCGCTTGATAAATCTACTACTGCACCAAGCTCAGAAGATATACCAGATAAAAACCTTCTTGCCATTAAACCAAGTGCACCAGATGTGGTAAGATCAGCAGCTGTCGTACCAAGTTTTTTGGCCTGTTCAGTTGCAGCTTTCAACATATTTTCTGAATTGGCAATTTTTGAAATAGATTCTTTTGTTGCTTCAGCTAATTGACCCATTTCGCCACCAAATGTACCAAGTTGCATATCTTGATATGAGGCTCCATATATTTCATTCAATTCTTGAGGAATTGGTAATATTACTTGATCAAGTATTTTTCGCTCAGCAAATGATTTGTTTCTATTGTACTTCATAAAAGTAAACATCATAGCATGAGAACCCAAGTTTGATGGATATTGAAAAAATCCTCCAATTTTTTGTTTATTTTTATTAGTATTAATACTTGCTTGTACTGGCATTATATTTCGGAATGGCATACATTTTTCTCCTTATAAATATACTTATGGCATATAAAGGTAAATACACCCCCAGAAACCCAAAAAAGTATAAAGGCGATCCCTCTAATGTTATTTATCGTAGTTTATGGGAACGCAAACTTATGATATATTTAGATGACCATCCTAACGTGATTTTATGGTCAAGTGAAGAATTTTGTATACCATATAAAAATCCAATAGACGGTAAAGTAAGAAAATACTTTCCTGATTTTTGGGTCAAGAAAAAAAATAAATTAGGAATTGTTGAAGTTGTTGTAATAGAAGTGAAACCTAAAGCTCAAACTATACCTCCTTTAATGGAAAATAAATATACAGTGAAGGGTAGACTTAGTAGAAGATGGTTAAACCAAGTCAAAACTTATGGCATGAATGAAGCAAAGTGGAAAGCTGCAAATGAATTTTGCAAAGATAGAGAATGGAGATTTCAAATTATGACAGAAAAAGAATTAGGCATTTAAATGACAATATTTAAAGAATTGATAACTAAAGGTGTCCAATCCAATCAAATACCCGCACGAACGAAACAAGCTAGAGATTGGTATAGAAATAACGCACAAAGAGTTGGTGCCACTCCTACAAAATTATTGAGAACGGCTGATAAAAGTGTATCCTCTCAAGGAATAAGGCCAGGAGCAATGTATATGTTCTTGTATGATCCTAAAACGAAACAAGATTTACCTTATTATGATAAGTTTCCGGTAATATTTCCAATTGATAAACTGTCCGATGGTTTTTTAGGATTAAACTTTCATTACTTACCATACAGGATGAGAGCAATGTTAATGGATGCTCTTTATGAAATTGTAACTGATACAAGATATGATGACAGAACAAGGATTAGAATATCGTATGAGAGATGTAAACAGATGTCCTCTTTAAAATTATATAAGCCTACTATAAAAAGGTACCTAAATAGTCATATAAAATCACGTTTAATATCTGTACATGCAAGTGAATGGGATATTGCTCTATTTTTACCTGTCGAGAGATTTCAAAAAGCTAATAAAGGTAAAGTATGGAGAGATAGTCAAAGGATGTTTAAAAGATAATGCCTGGATTTAATGTAAATGAGTTTAAATCAAAAATAGATCGAGCTGGAGGATTAGCTAAGCCTAATTTATTCTTTGTTGAATTTACACCACCTAATTGGATGGCTAAACAAAAATCTTTATCTCTAGGAGATAAATTAAATAATGTTGCTGGAACATTGGCTGGTGTAGGATCTATAGCACGAGGTATTGGAATGAAAGGTGTTGCTGAACAAATAAGTGGAGCAACAGGTGTCTTGTCTACAGCTGCTGGAGCGGTCAATAGAATATCGAAGGCATTTGATAAATTTTCTGGTGGTGATAAACCTCTAGGAATGGGTGATATTCAAAACAATCTTTATTTTTTTTGTAACTCAGCGATGTTGCCTGGTATATCATTAGCCCCTGTTGATCATAGAGAGCATGGTTATGGAATGGTCGATAGAAGACCAAACTCAGGTATTGTGGATCAATTAATGCTAACATTTACTCTTGATAATGGTGGAATGATAATGAAATTTTTTCATAATTCAGTTAATCAAGTTTTTAATTATAATGTTAATGGCAAGGCAATGAACACCACCCAATTATTGAATAACAAAGAAGCTCAACCATTTGAATTTGGATATCATGATGACTATGTTCACAATGAGTTAAAAGTGTCCCATCTTAGACCCGATGGTTCACCAATAACTCAGTATACTTTTCATGGAGCTTATCCAGCTCAAATTGGGGATGTTTCAATGAGCTGGGGGTCAAATGATGAAGTTGCATTGTTGCCTGTTGGCTATATGTATCGTAACTGGACATCCTCTCATATAAGTCCATCCGGTGGTACAGGAGGAAAAAGTTTATCTCTTGGAGATAAATTACAAAAAATTGGGTCTATAGCCCAAACAATATCAACATTGAAAACACCACGATCAGTTGGTGACGCTGTCAATTTAGTGAATAACGCATCTTTGATAGCATCGAATTTAAATTTTTAATTATTAGGAGTTATATTATGGCGTTACCTAGAATAGATCAACCTCTATTTAATTTAACTATCCCATCAACAAAAAAAGAAATAAAAGTAAGACCATTTTTAGTAAAAGATGAAAAAATATTATTAGTAGGTTTGGAATCACAAGATCCTAAACATATATTAATAGCAATCCAACAAATTGTACAAAATTGTATTCAAGATGATATAGATGTATCATTATTACCAACATTTGATTTAGAATATATTTTTGTAAGATTGAGAAATTTAAGTGTAGGGAATATATTGAAGCTTCAGTTTAAAGAAGGAGATGAAGATATAAACTATGAATTGGATTTGGAAGATGTTAAAGTGAATTTCAATGATGATCATTCTAATATTATTAAATTAGATGATACATATAAAATTGAAATGAAATATCCAACGTTTGCAGTATTAGCTGAGGCTGGTGTAACGGAACTGAATACAGAAAATAGTTTTAAATTTATTGGCCAGTGTATTGATAAACTATTTACTGATGATGAAGTATGGATTTTAGCTGATAGCACTGAAAAAGAAAAGGAAACATTTATTGAAGGATTGTCTGTAGAGACTTTTAAAGAAATTAATAAATTTTTTGACACATCTCCTAAATTAATACATACTATAAGTTATAAAACAAAGAATGGTACAAAAGAAAGGACTCTGCAAGGCTTAACTGATTTTTTTACATTTGTATGAGCTATACAAATTTAAGCTCATACTATCAAATGGTATTTTCGATGGTACAACATCATAAATACTCTATAACAGAATTAGAAAACACTATACCCTTTGAAAGGGATTTGTATGTAGAAATGTTAGTTGCACATCTAGAGGCCGAAAAGGATAAGAAAAATGGCTAGTAAAACAAAAAGGTTTCAAAAGGATTCAAAATATGATGCCTTTGATTTAGATGGGGATGGAATTGTTAGTGATGAAGAACTTGAGACGAATAAAGAGATGATGAGATTAGATAATGAGGATAAAAAGGCAGATGCTCAACGTAATATGGCATGGTTTGCTTTAGGTGGAATGTTATTGTATCCTTTTGCTGTTGTAATAGCAACATGGGTAGGATTAGATGCTGCGGGTAAAATATTAGGAGATATGGCTCCGACTTATTTTGTTTCAGTGGCTGCAATAGTAGCAGCTTTTTATGCAAAAGAAGCTATAGGAAAGAAATAAATGGCACCTTTACCAAATTTAGGAAATAAAGTTATTGCAGGAGCTGGATCTGTAGGTAAGGCTCTCAAAGATAGTGTGAAAGATGCTGTTTCTACAACAGCAAAGGCTGGAATTGCTGGAGCAATAGGTCCTGAACTATTTGCATTGAAAACTGCAATAGGAGGAGGTATTGGAGGAATAGCATCAACTTTATCAAAAAATTATAATGATCTCTTAAATGCATCTAATGATAATAATAGATCGTTGGATTTGATATCTAAAAAGTTGTCAAAAGGAGAAAAAAATCGAGGACTATCAGAAATTTTAACAGATACGGAAAATAATGTTCTGGACTATTTAAAACAGATAGCTGATAATACTAGTTATTTAGCTGAGCTTAAAGAAGACTTAGCTATTAATCAAGCTAGAAATACATTAGAAATGAATACGTCCCCAGATCTCAGTACAGCTGCAAATGATAATGTACCAAGTGATACAGAAAAAAAGAAAATGAGTCCATTATTATTAGCTGGATTAATTATAGGTGGTATAACATCATTTGCAACAGAATTTTTAAAAGCTCTGAGAGTCGGAACATTAAAATGGTTAAAGGCTATCGGAAAAATTACTGGCATAGGTATTTTACTTGAAAAATTTGGAAAAGCTATCAAACTTGACAATATAAAAACAAATTTAAAATTATTTTATCAAAATATAGCAAATAATATTTCAAGATTTAGGACAATGAGTGTTGAGGCTTTCAAAGGAGTCAGAGTTACTGTCGGAGAACGACTAGCAGCTTTTAGAGCATCGATAGTGCAAGCATTTTCTAAAGAAGGACCTTTAGGAAAGGCGCTAGCAAAAATTAAAGGAATACCTACAACAATATCTGAAGGGGTTAAAGGTTCGTTTGGAAGAATTAGTACAGCGATTGGAGATGTATTTACTAAAATAAAAACTTATGCAACCAATCTTACTGAAAAATTTAAATTTAAAACAATAACTGATCCACTCGATGAAGCATGGAAATTTATTAAGGACAATCCAATTACCAGAAGTTTAGGTACATTAGGAAAACTAGTAGGAAAAATATTATATCCTATTGGAGTCGCTTTATCATTATATGATGGTTTTAAAGAGGGTAAAGAAGAATATACAAAATCTGAAGGAGAGAACTTCTTAACTCAATTTGGTAATATGTTTAAAGGAGGAGTTAGAGGATTCTTAAAAAGTTTTGTTGGTATACCTCTTGATCTTTTAAAATCAGCATTATCTTGGGCATTAGGGGCATTTGGATTTAAAGAAGCTGAAAAATTTTTAGATTCTTTTAAATTTACTGAATTTATAGGAAAAGCTGTGAATAGTGTTTATGATTTCTTTTATGGCATATGTAATAGTATTCTTGAGCTTTTTGCTTTAGGAGCTGACAAAATAGGAGCAGATACATTAGCATCTAAACTGAGATCAATGAAGTATAAATCAGACTCAATGAAAGCTGTAGAAGAGGCAGAAAAGGTAGCTGGAGTTGATAGTTTAGAAGGTGTAGGCGGCAGCACATTAAATAGAGCTGGTGGTGAAATAATATCACAAAATGCTCGACGCCAATCTTTAATAGACGGCCGTAGAATAGATGATTTGCTTAAAGATTATCAATTAAAAAATGATAAGGTTTTTGTGGATGATCTTTCTTCGACCGTTGATAAATTAGGTCAGGCAGCTAAATCTATTGATAGAATTGCTAATAGAGTACCTGATATGATTAGTGGTGGTGGTGTAACTCAACAAAATATTGGAAATGCTGGAAATATTACTAATAGTAAGAGTACTACAATACAGTATGGAGGAGGATATCCATCAGAGCCGCCATTTGTTATTAGACCAGCCTAATAATAAGCTGGTCTTATTATATTTTTAATTTTCAGCTAACTTTTGAAAAAACGATAATGATTCATCATCAGCATCAGATGATGGTGTGAATGATGATGCTATATCAGTTTCTTGTATAGTTGCTGCAGCAGCAGTTGCTGCTATAGGAGCAGGTGCAACAGGTGCTACAACTTCTGATTCAGCTTGCGGATTATCCAAAGCCAATACACTATAAAGTTTTTGCTTCAACTCATCATACGATTTAAAGTTGTCTGGAGCAATAAATTCATTTATACTATGTTGAGTCTTCCATAATTTTTCTAAAGCCTCATCATTATCCATGATTGCAGACGGTGCTGCAAATTCAGACTTATCATAATTACGATATCCTTCAACATTTCGTATCTTTAATTTAAAATCTGCTCCCTCCCACATATCAAATGGGTTTCTTGGACTTTCATCCTCAAACTCTGGATTCATCATATCATTAAGTTTGTCAAATATCTTTTTACCATATTTGAATAAAAATACTTGTCCATCGTTTTGTGGATTACTTGGATCTTTTACAACATATATGTTAGAATAGAAAGACAATCTGCGCTTATACTTACGTACAAGTTCTTTATTAGATTCAATACCTGAATTCCATAACATCGTATTGTATTCTGAAACTGGATCCTTCTGACCAATAGTGGTTAATGACTTTTCTATAAACCATTTACCTGTTGGTCCTTGAAATCCATGATCCCAAACTCTAACAAACGGAACGTCTTCGCCTTGTGGAGCAGGAAGGAATCTTATTACAGCATATCCATTACCACTCTTATCAACTTCTGGTTTCCAAAAGCGATTATCAGCTCCACCTTGCTGTTGTGGATTGACGTTTAGTTTATTAAGTTCGGAAGTTAGTTTATCAATTGAATTTTGACGTGATTTTTTCATCTCTGAAAACGAGCTATTCATATGTATCTCCTGTATAGCGGTGTATAATTGTATAACGGTGTATATTAAACTGTACTAAAATGATCTAATACAATCTTCTTATATTTATCTAAATTGATAGATAGGAATGGTTTATAATTTTTCATTCTTATACTTATATTACTCCATAATATGTCAGAAGTCAACTTTTTATTCCATATTTTAGAATAATTAATTAACATATCCAATATTATTATTGTCTCAATACAAATATCATTTCTCATATAGACAAGCATTAAATTAGGATGTCCATAATCCGGTATAATAAAATTACTATCAAAATCATCTTTCAATTTATCTAAATCTTGTTTAAAAGTATAAGATAATGATTCTTGTCTTTTCTTCCAATCATTATATACTTTGTCAGCCATGTCATCTTTAACATTGCCTACCCAAAAATCAGGACCATCTTTTATCATATTAGCTATTAAATAATTAACTACTTCTTTTTTCTTAGATAATTTGTAAAAAAAGTATTTGTCTTTACGTGTATCAAATTTTTCTTTTGATACATTAACTTTTCCGTTATATTTAAAATAATCATAGTCACCACTAAAATGTCTTTTTATAGCTATGTAACTTTGATATGCTTCGAATGGTTCCAATCTTATTAGATTCCTCATATTGGTAGTTGGGCTCCATGTTTCAATAAATTTTGCTCATGACATTCTTCTTCTAATTTTGCTTTTATAACAGAAGATTGTTTTGTCAATTGTGCAATTGTTTCAACTTCAATATTTTGCTCTTCAGCATAAATTAAAAGCGCTTCCATATATTCGCAACCCTTTTCTGAAACAATACGTTCAATATCTATTGCAAATTTATGTTTATTTTTTATTTCTATCATATTTTTAATGGTGCCGTCACCAAGATTCGAACTCGGGACCTGATGATTACAAATCAACTGCTCTACCAACTGAGCTATGACGGCATATCCTTTCTATGTTTATTATTATAATACATTTGTATATGTTTGTCAACATAAAAATATATTTATTAATCTAATCTTAACCAATTAATTACTCCAGGAGCATATTGCTCTGTCGTTTCTAAAAATCTTTGTTGATAAAGTTGGCTCGTTTCAATCCAGTATTCTATAGGGTATTCAAAAAATTCTTCCATTGTATCTGTTACATAAGCCCAAGGAAAAGCTGTTGTTGTTATGTTACTACTAGAAAATATAAACATAGGGCAGAATAAAAATTTAGCCATATGCATTGTCGATCCGTGATATCCAATTGCTAATTTGCATCTTGAATATAAATCATGTACTCGTTTTAATGGATCTCTGTAACTAACCTCAACTATTGTTTCATTTGGATATTTTTCTCTTATTAATTTTAAAAATTGTGGCCATTTTATATTAAGAGGGTCTTTCCACATTTTTTCTTTACCATAATCTTGTATTTGTATTTCATTTGGTAACGTTGTATTAATAATTATAATGTTTCTTTCACGCAATGTATGATATTCACTTAACCAAAAGTTATGCGCATTATGAGAAGGATTGAAATTAATATAATCCACTTCAAATCCATCATTAAAGGTATGAAAAGTTTCAACGCTAGTTTGAATAGCTAAATGATCGATAGCTATAGCTAAATTAAAAACTGTCCATGGAGTCTGTTTGTTAACCTTCCAGTTTTTGTCATTTTTGTAATGAAACCATAATGTAGTATGTTTACGTTTTCTAAAACTTTGCATATTTGCATAACATATTGGTGACATAAAGTCACCATAACCAATTTTAGCTCTCCATTCAATGTTCATTGTGCTTTTCCCAAGTGAATGTTATTACTGGTTTAGGTCCCTTCAATCTGTTTCTTCTTGCAACCGCTTTTCTCAACGTATCCCATTCAGGTCTACTTCCTGGTTGATATAATATCATATTTGTATCATCATAAATTGTAATATCGCCGTCGAAAAAAACAATTTTTCTACCATTACGTAAGGGAGTTACATTCCATTCAGTATTTGAAAAGGTTGTTCCACAATCTCTGAGAGATTCATAAAATAGATCATCCCCTGTATGCATGTTTGTTAATTCTTCATCATATCCAGTTGCTTTCCAATATGTATCTCTATGGATTAATAATGTATTAATTGCCTCTCCTCCACTTGGTGATATAAAAGTATACACATTATTAGGATTTAGACTATCATCTTCAATACATTTACTAATCTTAGAAATTGTATCAATATCAATATCCCAATCAATGTCTATTAATAAATTCCAATCAGAATCTGTTTTATCCATTGCCAAGTTTCTACAACCATGAGAATTAAAACCTATATCATGTAACACTCTATACAAATCAATTGAAATATTATATTCGTCTACAATGGGAGCAGCTTTTTTACGTGATGCATCATCAACTATGATAATTTTATTAAAATAATTGTTGCATTTTTTGTATTTTTCTAATTGTTTTCTTAAAAAATTTTCTTCATTATAATAAGTGTGTATTATATTAAACATACACCTTCCTATTATCAAATGCTCTATCCCATCCAAAGAATTTTGCCTTCCAATCACTTTGATCATCAGATGGTAATTCAGACCATTCAAGTTTTCTATCAAATACTTCTATCGCTTTATTATCCCAATCAGTATTTAATATTAAATCTTCTGCTCTTTTTTTAACATCACAAATTTCTTGAAAATTATTTCTGTCTACTTCTATATGAAATAATTCAAAACATGAATGTTGACTTACAAAGTCAATACTAATATCAATACCATATTTTGGTTTAATATACAACAGCTTATTCAACAACGGTCTTTGCTCCTTTAATCTCAATAATTGGAGTCTTGCATCACCACTATAGCACCACCTGGTGTTAATCAAGCAGTGATCAAGAACTGCACCTTCTACGGCGTTCTCTGCGTCTTTAAACCACCATTTATGGTGGGCAGTATGATGTAAATGCTTTTCCGATATATCAACTCCTTGATTCATATACCAATATTGTTCTAATGGAGTTAATTCATAACCATCTTTATCAAAAAACTGTAAAGATTTCTTCAATACGTCCTCATCTTTTAACGAATATAAAATTTCTGGTGAAGGTTCGTGCCAATTTTTAGTGAGCTCTAATTTCATGCTTTATCTCCATAATAATAGTTTCTTTCAGCATAATAATATTCCCACGTTTCTTTTTCAGTGGGCAAAGTTCTTTTTTCTTTTTTTCTAGATGATGTCGATTTTATAACTTTAACGACGCGATTAATCTTCCGGATGGGTCTGTTTAATTTTCTTATATACATTCAATGCAATCCTCTTATTGGACGTTTTAATAACTAATTTACGATTATGATAAACAATATACTCCGTTTTACTTTTCACTTTTACAACTAATAATACAACAGCCATAATGTAACCTTATCACTTTTTATTTTTTGCTATACTCCTCAAACTTTCCATCACTTGGTCTATGTTGGGCTCTTTTTGATTCGGATTATACACACATCGATATTTACGAGGGCAGCCAATTTGCGTGTTTGTAAATTCCATTTCATATGTATGTTGAGCTCCTCTGTATATACATGCTAACCCACCATTATATGTTTTCATTTTCATTAAGCTACACGTAGTGTATTTTTTTAATGTTTTCTCACCTCTATTTATCTGCTGCTGACGAGTGTATTCTTTCTTCTTACCATACTGTTTACCTTTAGCTAGACTCTCTATAGGTATAATAAATGAAAAAACTATAAAAGACAACAATAAAAATTTATTCATTTTTTTATAATACCCATAATTTCTAATATAATATAAATCCCACCAAACACAATAATAGATCCCACAACAGCTATTACAATAATTCCAATTGCATTTAATATTTCTCTCTTACGTTGCTGCTGTTCATATATTAATCTTTGTCTATCTTTTCTTATTTTACCTTGTAAAGCTATTATCTCATTCCATGAGTTAGGTCCATCAGTCAAATTAATAAATGTTCTTAACTCCTGTTCCATAGCTTCAGCTTTTTTCTTAGCTGCAAAAATATCCATAGCTTCTTGCTCAATACTCGAGCCATTAAATATTTTTTTGAAGAGGGGAGGTTTCTTGTTCATTTTTTCTGCATGATCTAGATCAGCAATAGCGCCCATCCAACGACCTACATCAGAATACATACTTTCAACATCCTTACCGAAACTTATACCTTTTTTAATAACATTAAACGCTGTTGTTGCAACAGCAATAGCACTAATTGGATCCATTACTTGTGTACCTTTACTTTAGATGTGTCAACTGTCCTTGGAAGACAATATGCAGTGATTCGATCTGTCTCACTATCACGCCTTGGTATACTTGGTTGCTTGTTTAGTTTACCTGCAAAGTATAGGCAATTATTTAGATTCTCAAAATATAAATCCCGGTTCACTACAGTATCGCCTAACATAACAGTTAGAAGAAATACTGTAATCATTACTTATTCCTATTTATAAATATATTGTAAGTAATACTATTTAGGAATAAAATATATTATAATTCATGAAAAACTTTTAAAAGAAAATAGTTATTTAAGTTTTAATGATTCTAAACAACTTTTATAATCTTTTTTAATGCTAAATTTTAAAGTAATACGATCCTCAATGTATGACTTAATTGTATGAGGAGCTTGAGTATTAAGAAGTGCACATTTATAATTCATATCACCATGCCCCACAAACGTAATTGGTGCTGCATTATTTGAAAGAATTATAATCATTGCACAGGGTGATATATCTTTATGCTCAGGTACTGAGGTATTGGCTTTTTGATTGAATACATTAAGTGTAAAATCATCATCCTTTAAGTCTAACAAACTCTTGACTTGTGTTACAACATTACCTATTTCACCATCATCTCTTATTGTTGTAATCTCACTTCTTAACCAGGACTTAGCATATCTGAAAAAATTTCCTTTAGGCGCTCTTTTAACTTCAAAAGGTTTAAAAGTCAATTCTTTAATTTCATTGAGTATTACGTCACGATTATATTTGATAGGTAGATGTGTTAAGTAATCTTCAGATTGCTTTGGTTCATGGAACGCATAACGTACTAAATTTCTTACAATATGACGTGGAGTTCCTTTCCTCATATGAGATATTGTTTTATTATTCCATACAACAAGATCATTATCTTTCCACTCATGTGCATAGACAAATTTATCCTCAAATAATAATTGATTAAGCTCATTATAATATTTTGAAGATGTGTATGCTGGTGAAAAGTATGCGTATTCTCCTTTACCATCTTCCTTACATATTGTGTTTTTACATTTTCGAGTCATTCGTAAATATCTTAACTCAGCAGGTTTTTGTACATCATAAGGATATCTCGCTCTTTTAAAAAAGTTCGCTAGAGTAAAATCAACCTCGCCTTCATCTCTTACATTTTGTTTTAAATCTTCAGGTAATGAATCCCATGCAGCATGCATATCACAAAAGTAAGTAGGACTTGCGCCTTTATCAACTTCATTACATCGAAGCCCTACATATGGATGTATGTCTTTAAAATACATACGATCATTATGCCATAGTTGATCTTCTTCTTGTCTTAAAGCTACTTTTTGCTCAGAATGTGCGCCTATCGGAACTGCGAGGGTTCCGTAAAGGTCTTGCGCTTCTAACTCCCCAAAGTCGTCTATTGTAATCGTATTTGTATCCTCGAGTATTAATAGGTCTATTTCGCCAGCGTAAAATTTCTTCTTGGTTTCCTGGTCGACCTTCTTTAATTTCACTATGTTCATATTTTTTTCCTGTCCACATTATTAATTGCCAATTATTATCATTCTGGGTATTATAATTAACACAATAGCGTTTTCTATAATCGGTTTCCCAATTATATATAGATGTTTCTTTTATACCTGAATAGAATCTTTCAAATCCTTTAAAAGTCTCACGAGATGTAAACGCTCCACTATAACCCATTTTTAAAACTAAATCAACTTGTTGATCAATCATTTCAACAGTAGTGCCCCTTATTTTTCCAGTAAAGTTTTTAGGAATCAATCCCTTACTTCCGTCATTATAATAATACCTATTCATTATTCTAGGTACATTATAAACATCTCTCATAAGGATTGAGCTTACCCCCACTAAAAAATCTTTTTCATATACAACGGTTGTACCAATAACAGGTTCTGTTAATTCATTTTTACTGTAATTCGAATTATTTGTACTTGCCTCATTATATAACAAATGAATATCTTGTTGTATATTTATAGGTACTATTTCATACGTAGATACTTGTAATTCTTTCCAATTCATGACGCATTCATTTTGTATAATTGTGGTGATCATCATGATTACCTTCAAATGGAGCAAAAATATTAATCCACCATCTGTTTACTGGTCCTTTATCATCATGGCCAAAGTAGTTTAAAGCTCCATAAAAAAACCATGGTAGTATTAATGGGGCAAGTAAAAATAATACTATTTTAGGATGAATAAAATAAAATATAATGTATGATATTATTAGAATTACTAAACCATATCTATGAAAAAACACTACTCTTGGGTTACGAAATAAATCTTTTACAAATTTTCTTGGAATTTTTTTAATCCACCAAACAGAAAAAATTACCTTCCACCACACAAGGTGCTTTGGACTATGAGGATCTTTAATAGTATCTGTATAAGCATGATGCATTCTATGGACACCAGCCCATGTTAATGCTGATCTTCCCCCACATAACAATCCACAAAATAATAATAATATTTCAAATATAGGTTTAACTTTATAATCTCTATGCGCAAAATATCTATGATAACCAAAAGTTATTCCAATAGCTGCTAATATCCAATAAGTTAAATATGCATAAATTATATCGACAATCATGGTTATTAATTATTCTTCCATTCCATAACCTAACATTTCTGCAACACCAAATACTTCCATTATCATAAATGACATTAATAAAAGTATTATACTCCATACAATTAACTTACCGCTGAAATTAGTAGCTGCTAACTTTATTGCAATAATTTCATTGCCTAAAAATCTCATAGCAAGTTCAAATTCATTATGGCCTGCATTACTCTCTTTACTTTGAATTGCCTTGGTATGAGTCTTTGCAAACTTTACCATAGGTTCTTTAGAATTCTTTTCATCCATTATATACTCCATTAAAAAAGTGGGGGTAACAATTCCCCCACACGGATGTATTAAGTCATCACACTTATTTTTTTTCACTTACATAAGCATATAGCTCATTGGCTTTTTTAATCACCTCTTCAGGTTGATACATGTTAGGTACGTATTCTTTAAACGCATCCCTTATGCTTTTACCTTCTTCAGATGACTGATCCATCATTCGATGCATAAAGTCCATTTGTAATTGAAATTGCTGATCGGCCATTTCTTTAGCCATTTTTAAAGTTTCGAGTCTGATCTCGAATGGGTTTTTAGACATTTATATCTCCTGTGTCTGTGTGTTGTGTGTTGGCAGGACTATTGTAGTTCCCTCGTGCGTCCAGCCCGTCCTGCCGTGTAGGTAATTTTACGCTCTTATATCGAGTCTACCTTATTCTTAGTGGTAGCCCACCTACGTCGCCACACCCCGTAGAGTGTACACGCGA
>MDTC01151481.1_pt1 | contig 47396 bp, 41 predicted proteins | sample 811181 | NCBI WGS metagenome assembly MDTC01 (sample SAMN05326644, study PRJNA326480) | marine metagenome | isolation source: seawater | place: Pacific Ocean: North | collected 2011 | reverse complement strand
TTATGCTAGGCCTTTTATGTGGATTGATCGTGAGCATCCAATGTTCTATTTATTTATACCCCTGGTTTTTACTTGCAAGCTTTTTAGTAATTGTTTACGCCTACTATTTAAGTAAATACAAAGTTATTGGCAACTTAATTGTTAGCTTTTTAATCGCAATGGCCATTCTACTATGCTTCTATCAAGGGCTGGAGCAGTCTATTTTTACAAAAAAATACTATTCACTGCAGCTAATCGGAGTTTGGGTTTATGCTAGCATCGCCTTTACACTTAACTGGATTCGAGAATTAGTTAAAGATTTAGAGGACCTGGATGGAGATCGATTATGTGGTAGAAAAAGTCTTCCAATACTAATCGGTGCTACCGGAACGAAAGTCATCATTATCTTTGTGCTTTTGGCTTTTGTTGGCATATTTGGGTACATTTCTAACTCAGTTGAAGACAATATGTTTCAGCATTTCTATCTTCTTTCACTAATTGTGTTGGCATTAATAGGAATCATACAAACTGCCTTTAGTAAAAATTCAACAGGATATAAATGGTCTAGCTATCTCCTAAAAGCGTTGATGCTTTTAGGCATGTTACTTCCTATTTCAAATTTCATTTAACAATACATTCTGCCAATGCCTCAAATTATATTAGCTTCAAAATCACCTAGACGACAAGAATTATTAAAACACATAGTTCCTGAATTTGAAATTAGAACAAAGGAAACTGAAGAAGTGTATCCAAATAATATAGCTGCCAAGGATGTGCCTGTATATTTAGCTCAATTAAAAGCTAAAGCTTTCATTGCAAGTATGAAAGATAATGAGTTAATCATCACCTCTGACACTGTGGTTGCTATGAAAGGAGTGCTTTATGGCAAACCCAAAGACCGAGAGGATGCAATAGATATATTGAAGCAAATCTCCGGCAACTCTCATGAGGTGATAACTGGGGTTTGCTTGCGCTCTAAAAATACTGAAGTATTGTTTAGTGAATTGACCAAAATCAAGTTTCGCGATCTTAGCAAAACCGAAATAGAATACTACGTAGATAATTATCAGCCCTATGATAAGGCAGGAGCTTACGCCATACAGGAATGGATAGGTATGGTTGGAATTGAAAAAATTGAAGGTGACTATTTCAATGTTATGGGATTACCCCTTTTTCGGTTAAACCAAGAACTTAAGAAACTTAGAACTTGAAGTTAACTCCTGCCATAAAATTAAATTTAGCCTGTGGGAAAAAATAGGCTTCACCCGCATAAACATAAGCATTACTTACTATGTCTCTATTCGTGAAATTATTGAGTAGAAGCGTAAACTCTATATCTTTCAGTGTCTCTGCATCCACTTTGTACGCAAAGCGAATATCACTTTGTCTATATTTTTCAAGAGACAAGTTGTTATTTGTTGTATTGTCTATGAATTGCTTACCCACAAATTTGTTTGAAATAGAAAAACTAAAGCCCTTAAAAGGATTCAGACCAAATTGAATACCGCCTATCCATTGAGGAGAATAAGCTATTTTAGTTTTGTCATGCTCCACTCCATTCTCATCAATAAATGAATTTATTTCATTTATACTCCAAGTCGCATTTGCGTCAAAGCTTAAAACATTAGCAAGATCCCAACCCACCGAAGACTCAATACCCATTCTATAGCTTTGATCTACATTAATCCTAACTGCAGAGCCTACATCGTTTAATGCACCGTTGAGAACTAATTGATCCTTGTAATACATGTAGTAATAATTGGTACTAAAACGTAATGACTTCCCGCTATGTTCATATCCTAGCTCAAGATTATATAGTTTCTCATGGCTTGGCGTTTTGTCATTATCTATAAAGTCATTTCTAGTAGGCTCCCGATTGGCCATTGCAAATGAGGTATACACTTTATTTTGTTTGTTGAGCAAGTATGTCAATCCTACTTTAGGATTATAAAAATTGTAATCCACGTCATGGAATACATATTGCTGATCATTATCCACCCCCGAAACATTGTAAGATACACGCCGGAATTGCATGTCAGCAAATCCAATTAATTGCTTTGTAAACGAGTAGTTTGCTTTCATGAAAATATTAAAATCTGTTTTTTGGCCATTATTCTCATAATACCTATCTCTTATCTGGCTATTACTAGCATACTCAGCCCATATGATTTCACCAAAATGATCACCATCATACTGATTCCATGCCCCACCAATGGTAAAATCTAATTTTTTCATTTTTTGATAATTCAATGAGAAAGTAGACCCGTAAAAATCATTGTCTAACCATCTTCTTCTTATCAAATCGGTTCTTTCAATGGTATCGTTTCCTATTAAAACATTCTCTAAACCATAATTCATCAAACGACTCTGAACCTTAAACTGCTCAAAATAACCTCTCCCCTTGATATAAAACAAACCTACGTTGGCCACCCAATTATTATTTATTTGATGAGCGACAAAGAGTTGGTAATGGTCCTGTTTGTATTGATCTATTTCATTATCATAAGGATCCGTTGTAGAAAGAAAATCTGTACCAGAGATATTAAATGTTCTGTCAGATTCTAAAGTATTTCTATCCACTCCATTCCAGGCTTGGTAGGTGGTTTCTATACCTGAAAAATGATTCAAACGTATAATGGTATTGCCAGCGTAGTAGGCTCCACTAAGATAATAGCTCCATAATTTAGTATGAGCGCGATCAATATATCCGTCCGTTTTAATATGAGATAAACGAGCATCCAAGGTAAATTTATTATTGATCAGTCCCGTGCCTAGTTTTACGGTATTTTTCAAACTAGCAAATGAACCATATGAATTGTTAAACTCTGCATATGCTTTCTCATTTAACTTATTCGTATTTAAATTAACTGTAGCTCCAAAAGCTGCAGCCCCGTTTGTGCTACTTCCCACGCCTCTTTGAATTTGAATATCATTTACTGAAGATGCAATATCCCCAATGTTAACTGAAAACACTGATTGACTTTCTGGATCATTGTAGGGAATTCCATTAATAGTGAAATTGATTCTTGACATATCCGAACCTCTTATTCGCATGGAGGTATAACCTATTCCATTCCCACCATCACTGAAGGAGACTATACTCTGCGTATGATCTAGCAAATAAGTGATATCCTGGCCTAAATTTTCTTTAGCCAAATCTTCTGCATCAATAGAAACTTTTGTTGTGGGTGTAACATCGCTTGCCCTAGTTGCTCTGACAATTACCTCATCGGTAAAGAGGGATTTAAATATTTCTGCATTCTCTGGAATTGTGCCTTCCAAATACATTTCAAGTAATAAAAATTGGTCTTTTTGTAGATCAAATTCATATGCACTTTCAACAAACCCTTCCTTAAGTACTCGTATGGAATGCTTGCCTCGACTTATATTTTCTATCCTAAAGCCTCCATTGTCTAGCGTTGAAAATGGCACGGCTTCACCATCTAAATAAAAAATACAATCTGTTAAACTCAAATTACCTGAATTGTTAGTAACTCGGCCTGTTAATGTTAGTTGCGCCATAGCAACATGTGAAATAAATACAGAAATAATGATAAAAAAACACCTAAACATAATACTTTATTTATATTAGAAAAATAGTGCTTTCTTGGGATTATGAAATCCTCAAATCTTCTTTCTTCCCTACGCAAATCTTAATTTGATCAGGTTCAGAGGGTAATTCTCATTCCTTAAAAAAAGGAAACCCCTAGAAAGCTTCTCAAAGATAAGTCAATTTTTATTGTTAGCTTTGCTTGACTAACTTAAAAATTGTGGATAACTAAACTAAAATCGAAGCCATTATATATTCGTAATATTTTTTTATCCCCCCTCGATTAACTACAATGAAAAACTTTCCATCATACAAACAGTTGGACCAAATGGACTGCGGACCTACTTGTTTGCGAATCATTGCAAAGTATTTCAAGAAAAACTTTTCCCTTCAATACCTGCGCAGCATAAGTTATATTGATAGACAAGGTGTGTCTTTTCAAGGAATAAGTCAAGCAGCTGAGACTATTGGCATGCGCACCAATTCCTTTCGTCTGACATTTGAGGATTTGTTAAATATAAAAATGCCATGCATTGCGCACTGGAATCAAAACCACTTTGTAGTTGTCTACAAAGTAAGTAAATCGAAGGTCTGGGTGTCTGATCCAGCATTAGGCCTAGTTACCTACACAACCAAGGAGTTTAAACGACACTGGATATCTACAGTAAAAAATGAATTTGAGCAAGGTGTAATCATGGAGATCGAACCAACACCTGCATTTTATCAAACTGTAGAAAGTAAGCAGAAATCAGGTTTTAAGTTTTTGTTCAATTACTTGCGTCAATACAAAGGTTTAATCTTTCAGCTCATGTTTGGCATGTTAGCAGGAAGTTTGATACAATTAATCTTTCCCTTTTTAACACAGTCCATCGTTGATTTCGGTATTAATAATCAAGATTTTTCATTTATCACCTTAATACTAATCGCTCAACTGCTCTTGTTTGCTGGTCAAACTATAGTAGAGATTTTGAGAAGTTGGATTTTACTGCATATAGGAACACGCGTAAATATCTCCTTGATATCGGATTTTTTAATGAAGCTACTTAGGTTGCCAATTAAATTTTTCGATACTAAGATGATTGGCGATATTTTACAGCGGGTAAATGACCATGATAGAATTGAACACTTTTTAACATCTTCCTCCTTAAGCGCATTATTTTCGGTATTCAATATTTTTGTATTTGGGATTGTTTTAATGATTTATAATAAACTCATATTCTTAGTTTTCTTTATCGCGGCAATAGTTTATTTCATTTGGATAAGTTTCTTCTTAAAACGGAGAGGGCTTATCGACCATAAACGATTTAAAGAATTAGCAAAGAACAGAAATCACCTGATTCAGTTGATTGAAGGGGTTCAAGATATTAAGCTAAATAACAGCGAAAGTAAAATGCGTTGGGATTGGGAACATATTCAAGCAAGTTTATTCAAGGTTAATATAAAATCATTAGGTTTAGATCAATGGCAAAGTATTGGAGCTCAAATCATCAATCAGTCTAAAAACATAATCATCATATTTCTTGCTGCTAAAGGCGTTATCGATGGAGAGATGACTTTAGGTATGATGATGGCCGTACAATTTATTGTTGGTCAACTTAATACCCCAATAGATCAACTCATAGGATTTATTCGAGATGCCCAAGATGCTAAAATCAGTTTAGAGCGTATTAGCGAAATACATGATAATGAAAGCGAAGAAAATCCTAACGATGCTAAGGTTGAGATTCTACCAGAAAAAGGTGATATTCATTTTAAAGGGGTTAATTTCAGATATGGTGACCCCAAAATGCCCCCAGTACTTTCTAACATTAATTGTACAATTCCATTTGGAAAAACAACAGCAATCGTAGGTACGTCAGGCAGTGGCAAAACAACTTTGTTAAAACTTATATTACAGTTTTACGATCCTGAATCTGGATCTGTTAGCCTTGGTAATGCCAACCTTAAAAATATTCGAAATACATCATGGAGAAACAGAATTGGTGTAGTTATGCAAGATGGATTTATTTTTGGTGACACAATTGCTAGAAATATTGCAATTGGGGAAGATATAATAGATACAAGTAAGTTACTTGAAGCTGCTGAAATTGCTAATATCAGAGAGCATATCGAAAGTTTACCTTTAGGATACAATACGAAAGTTGGTAGCGAGGGCATTGGATTAAGTGTAGGTCAAAAACAAAGAGTCTTAATCGCAAGAGCGATATACAAGAATCCCGATTTCTTGTTATTGGATGAAGCTACAAATGCCTTAGATGCAAACAATGAACGCGTGATTGTTGAGAATCTAAATAAGCATTTAAAAGGCAAAACTATGCTAGTTGTTGCGCATAGATTGAGTACGGTTAAAAATGCAGATCAAATTATCGTCCTTGATAAAGGATTGATTATTGAGAATGGGACGCATGAAGAATTAACTAAGCTAAAAGGAGCCTATTACACTTTAGTTAAAAACCAATTAGAATTAGGTAGCTAGATTACGTCAAGGTATATTCATGGAAAATAAATTGAAAAATATAAATCTAAGAAGTGAGGAAATCCAAGATATCTTAGGTACCCCTCCAGGTTGGCTAACTCGTTTTGGTTCATTATTTATACTACTTGCGTTACTTACAATTGTAATAGTAAGTGCTATTGTTGAATATCCTGATGTCATTAAAACCACCGTGGAAATTAGTTCATCTAATCCACCTATCCCCTTGTTTGCTAAGCAAGCGGGAAATATTGAAGAACTCGCCGTAAGTAATAATGATGATGTACTAGAAGGCCAGATTTTAGGGATATTACAAAACGGAGCGAATGAAAAAGAGGTCTTCTTGATAGAGGCAAAACTTGATTCCTTTATCAATTATTTCAATGCTGAAGATACTATTGTATTTCCCGAGAATGTAGAACTTGGTAGGATACAAGAAAGCTATGCTAATTTTTTAAGAAGCTATGAAGATTATGAATTTTATGACGCTCAAAATACCATAACTGGTTCTATTAGCTACATAGAGAATCAAATCAAAGAGCTAAATAAAATCACCAATGGCTTAAAAAAACAAAGCCAAAATTGCTCTGAAGAACTGCAATTACTAAACAATAAATATTTTACTGATTTAGAACTGGCCTCAAAAGGTTTTATATCTCAAAGAGATGTGGATGAAAGCATGGCTGTTTTTACACAAAAAAAATCGATGTGTGAAAATTTAAATATTCAAATCAGCAATAATCAGTTAAAGATTCAAGAGCTTGAGATGCAAATATTTAATTTCAGTTCTGGAGACATAGAAGATATTCAAAGTAAGTCTATGTTGGTCAAAGAGAATGCTTCAAAATTAGCTAATGACATTAATTTATGGAAAGAACAATATCTTATAATTTCGCCCGTAGACGGTTTTGTTTCTCTAAATCAGGTTTGGTCAAACAATCAATACCTTGAGGTAGAAACTGAGATTTTATCTATCGTTCAAATTGATAATAAGCTTAAAGTATTTGCAAAAGTAGCATCTAAAGATATTGCAAAAGTTAAGGTAGGCCAGCAGGCAAACATTCGACTAGAAGCTTATTATTACATGGAATACGGCTTGGTTCAAGGAACTGTAAATTACATATCTGCCGTCCCCAGAGATAATTTCTATCAGGTAGACATTACCTTAAACAAGGGCTTAACTACGACCTACAATAAAGAACTTAATTTCTCTCAAGGAATGTTAGGACTTGCTGAAATTGTAAGTAGCAAACGTACTTTTTTAGAAAGAATCTTAGATAAATTCAAGTATCTATTTAGTGATCATTGATTCAAATATTTGTTAATATCTGCTTGTTGTCATACTAAAATTACCTTTAACTTTGTTTTCAAGTAAACAATTATGACAATTGTCATTAAATAATCTTGAAATCCCTAAAATGAAGAAGTTAATTTATATTTTCTTAATGACCCTAATTAGTCCAATTGTTTGCAAAGCCCAATTGTACCCCAAAAACTACGATGCAATTGATTTTGCATTTGATTCTCTGTATTCCGTAAAGTATCAAGACTATATGCGCGTCAAGGATTCTATCGCTTTAGCCAAGTTGTATAGAGCGTTAGATGAAAAAATAATCAATGCTGCGGTAACTGATGAACTAATCATAACCAATAGCTCTATTGACAGTCTACCCATAGGTGTGTCCGAGCTTTCGAATGTAAAAAAAGTAGTATTTATAAATTGTAAGAACTTAGATGTTCCTAAAGTTTTGGATCAATTAGCTGAATTACCTTCGTTAAAATCTTTGGCATTAACAAACTGTGGATTATACAGTTTGCCAGACAATATAGTCAAGCTCACTAATCTAGAAAGTTTAGGCTTGAAGGGGAATAAGATTGTTCAATTAAGCAGTTACATCACTGCCCTGCCACATCTTAAACATCTTGATGTATCTAATAACAGTGTTTTAAATGAAGAGCTGTTGTTTGAAAGAATAACCAACATGCTTCATCTTACCCATTTGGATGCCAATTACTGCGCTATACGCAGCCTTCCTAGAATTGGTGTATTCCATCTTAGTCATTTAAGTTTATCTGGTAATCTACTTAAAGAGCTAAATCAAGAGATTAAAGCTTCATACCTTGATATAAGTTCAAACCCCTACTTGGAAGTTGAGCAAGTGATCTATCAATTAAGCAATAATCAAAACCTAGAACATTTAAACCTATCCAATAATAAATTAACTGACCTCCCCTCTAATATTGGTGATTTGAGGACGCTAGTTTCATTAAACTTGAGAGGAAATGAACTGACTACTCTTCCCGATGAAATAGGTGAATTAGCTTCCCTTAAGGTCTTGAAAGTAGATAATCCCGATGTATATCTTCGGACCAATCAGCTTCTACATTTACCTGATGGATTGGGGCTTCTTACAAATTTAGATAGTCTTTACCTATCTGGAAATAAACTTAAAGATTTGCCCAACAGCTTCGCCAAACTAAGCAGTCTCAAGTTTCTTGACTTAAGTTGGAATAAGTTCGAGAATTTTCCCAGCGAAATTATTTCCCTAAGCAATCTATCTTACCTAAATTTAGCCGTTAATCATATTAAAACAATACCTGAAAATATTAGTAACCTAGTCAAGCTAAACTACTTGAATTGTCAAGGTGATTTCTTCGTGAACTATCAGTTAAAAATTAAAGCTATCCCGAATACAATTGGTCAATTGACTCAATTAAAAACTTTAATCCTCGCTGACAATGTGATTGAGCAAATCCCTGCAAGTATTGGCAATTGCGCTCAACTTAAAACATTAGACCTAAAGGATAACTTATTAAATAATTTACCAGAAAGTTTTGGGCAATTAACATCGTTAAAATCACTTAATCTCAAGGCCAATGAATTTGGTAAACTACCCCAATCTTTTTCAAAGCTTCATGCACTTGAGTATCTTAATTTATCTTTTAACTTTAAATTTGAGAGTCTCCAAGTCAGCAGTTTACTAATAAACTTAGGCACCCTCAAAGAACTAAATTTAACCGATTGTTATATGACTGAAGAGGCGATCATTGAGCTACAGCAAAAATTAAAACATACTGAAATCATCACGAAAATCCCTTAAAACTAAATTCGGACTTTCCACCAAAGCGCTTCGTAAAAAACCGTCTCCATTAGGCCTAGATACTCAAGAAAAATTCAGCATGTAATCTTAATTTGCTCTTAGAAACTGAACTTTCCTTGAAACGTGAGTGAACGAGGTGCGTCAGGCTTTGCTGGACGCAACTGATAATCGTTATTGAAAGCATTCTTGCAGATAAAACCCAAGGTAAAGTTTTCTGAGAAATGATATTGTGCCCTAAAATCAAAAACAAAATCTCCTTTATTCAGCTGAGAGTCTCTATAATCTTGGATACCCGGAATAAACAAAGCAAAAACAGCATCTACTCTATCCATAAAACCATAGTATCGGATATTTGTTCCGATTGAAACTTTTTTGATATCAATATTAAAATCACTCTTAATCACATGCCTAAAACGATAACGCATCATACCGTAAAGAATGTTTTGCTCACCATCATCATAAAATGCATCGTATTCTTCATCCTTAATTTTAAAAGCATCAAAAGTATTTCGAACTAATGACCCAAAATTTCGAAGCGTAGTATCTTCTTCAGCATTTGCAGTATAATTATAGGTATAGCCAAATTGATAAGTCAAGACAGCATTTTTAAAAGTGTTACTTGCAGAAATCGTTGTCTCCCAACCCAATGTCCTTGCGTCAGCTACATTCTGCATACTAAAACCTACATAACTTGAACTATCAGAAGGATCAATGTAATTTCCAAAAGTAAACTCCGTAAAATCTATAAACTGTTGATAGAAAATAGCCGCATCGATTTTTGCTTCAAAGTTTGGCGTCTTTATGATTTTTTTAAAACCCAGTTCGTAGGTATATCCTGTTTCTGGTCTAATATCTGGATTAGGGCCAGCAAAAATATCTAAGGCTGAGCCTCCCAATTCAACAGATGTTATTTTTTCTTTAACATAACGCTCAGCTAATGATGGTATTCTAAAAGATTGGCCAAAACCAAAACGCACAAAATTCTTAGCACCAATTTCATAACTCACTCCTGCATTAAAAACAGGTTTTGATGCTTTAGTTGTTTTGTCTAAAGTAACAAAATCAAATCTTCCACCAAATGCCAATGTCAAATCTCTCCAACCATAATCGCCTTGAAAATATGTACTTAATGTATTAAAAATAAAAGTAGACTTTCCTTCCTCAAGGTATTCATCAAATGATGACGCTTTCAATATATCTCTGTTATTTACAAAACCGGTACTGAAAGTGCCGTTCATATCCTTACTTCCATTTTTAAAAGTCCGCTTATATTGAAAGTCATTGAAAATTTTAAGTCCAAAAAAGTCGCGAGAGCCGCCCCTATTTAAACGTTGATCATAGTAAATACGATTAATAAGGCTAATTTGATTATTATCCTTAAAGAAGTATTTTATAACAGGATCAATGCTGTACCGAAAATATCTATCTTCAAATGACTGCCCTTGATATGCCCCATCGGAATCATTATTCCAAATAAAAAACTGTTCATTATTTCTGTAGAGCAAATTAGAATTTAAAGAGAGGGTTAAACCTTCTAATTTCTTAGGGGAATATCTAAACTTAATATTGTTTCTAACCCTTTTATTAAATTGATTTTGAATATGCGATTGATTGGAAATAAAGGCTCCGGAAAACACTAAATCCATTTGGTCATTAAGCTGCCTTAGATGAGCAAACTGCAAGCCCAACTCGTGAGGTTTTTCAAGAATAACATCACTTTTTTTCCACCACTTTGCTCCTTGAATAGCAGGTTCGGGCATGAAGCCCGCAAAGAGACTAACATTAGTTTCTGCCTTTTTACTTGGCCACTTGGTATTGACCGCTACAATTCCATTCAAAGCAGCTGCACCATACTGAACAGAAGAGGCTCCTTTAACCACATCTATACTCCTAACATTTTCCATGGGTATGAAATCCCAAAGAACTTCGTTTCTCTCCGGAGAAAGTAAAGGGATTTCATCAATCACCAAGATTACTCGACTGCCTGTCCCATAGGCATAGCCACTACCTCCACGAATACTGATTTGACCATCTAAAAGAGTTACTCCTGGCACTTTATCTACTGCATCAGAACCAATAGTTATAACATTGTTTTCAATAATTTCAGATGAAAGTGTTTCTACGGTAACCACCTCTTTATCTGCAGAAATCCCTCTTTTTGTTGGACTATAGACTTCAATCTCACCAATGAGCTCTTCCGATTTAATCAAATCAAAATCAAGTTTTTTTTCTTCTCCAAAAGAAAGATTAATTGACTTGGCTTGCTCCTGGTAACCAATATAACGAACTATCACCGTGTGTTCCCCAGGAGGTAATTCGATTTTAAACCTCCCTTCAAAATCAGTTATTGCTGCCAACCCCATAGAGACATCAACAATTACATTAGCCGAAAATGCAGCCTCACCGTTTTCATCCACAACGATGCCAGAAACACTTGATTGGTTTTGACCCCAGGAACATGATACAAAAAGCATTACAATAAAGAGAAATAAATATTTATGCATTATCTTTTACCTTTGAAGACAAAATTAAAAAAAAATCGTCAGGAATAAGCTAAGCAAGTACAATTGAATGCACATCCTTTTCATATTAAGTACAAAGAAGCACTATCCGCACCTATTTTAGCTGCAATTCATATGGCCAGTTACTCAAGAATAATACGCAGGTGTTTGCCTTAAATAAAAAAAGAGCTGATTGAACTCCGCGCTTCTTTTATTTGTAAAATTTGAATGATTAAGGAAAGATGCCCATACTTCCATAAGCATCTGCAATTTTCACGATAGAAACATAAAACGCTGCAGTTCTCAAATCGGTGATTTTATTCTTCCTCTTTGCTTCTCTTATCGTTTGATAAGCTTCAATCATGGTATCTTCCAATCCCGAATTAACTAAATCAATTTCACTTGCACCGCGCACAACTGAACTGCGCTCTCTTTTGGAAATATTTTTATTCGTTGATTTTTCAATAACATCCAACATATTACTTTGGGTGTATTCTTCAAATCTCTTATTCATTCTACCGAATCTTACATGAGATAGATTTTTCAGCCATTCAAAGTAAGATACTGTTACCCCTCCAGCATTAATATAAATATCCGGAATAATCATAACTCCCTTTTTCAACAACACCTCTTCCGCATTTGGCGTTATTGGGCCATTTGCAGCTTCTGCAATGATTTTAGCTTTAATCTTGTGGGCATTCTTCATCGTAATTTGACTCTCTAATGCTGCAGGAATTAAAATATCACAGTCGATTTCTAGACCTGCGTTTTCACCTTTAACCTTCTTAGAACCTGGGAATCCAATAATTGAACCATTTGTTTTTCGGTATTTAAGAAGCTTTTTAACATTTAGACCTTCTTCACAATAAATTGCTCCTTCCAATTCAGCAACTCCAATCACTTTTGCACCATATTCCGTAATTATATTTGCTGCATGAAAACCCACGTTACCAAGACCTTGCACAACTATTCGTTTTCCGTCTAATCCAGTGGATAAACCCAAAGCCTCCATATCATCTTTATAGCTTACTATTTCATTCAACCCATAGACAACCCCTCTTCCCGTTGCTTCAGTTCGACCACGAATTCCATTTAACGAAACGGGTTTACCTGTCACACATCCATAGCCTTCAACTTCACTTGGCTTTAACGTCAAGTAAGTATCTAGAATCCAAGCCATTTCTCGCTCTCCTGTCCCATAATCTGGAGCAGGGACATCTGTGCCTGGACCTATAAAGTTTTTCTTAATTAACTCTGCCGTATACCGTCTAGTAATTTTTTCCAAAAGAGCTGGAGAAGTATTACGCGGACTAATCTTAATTCCACCCTTTGCTCCACCAAATGGAACATCCACGATAGCACATTTGTATGTCATTAATGCAGCTAGGGCCATTACTTCATCTTGACTTACATGAATACTATAACGGATTCCTCCTTTGGTAGGCATTCGATGATGCGAATGCTGCACTCTATATGCCTCAATTACCTTTACATCACTTCCGCCTGTTTTGACTGGAAATTTCATTTTGTAAACACTGTTACAAAGTTTAATCTGTTCAAGTAATCCCTCAGGAAATCTTGTGTAAGTAGCCGCCTTATCAAAGCTTCTCTCTACGTTTTCATAAAATGTTGTCACTTTTGACATAATATAATTGGTTTGGTTGGTTTAAAATTTTATTTTTTGTTCATTTTATCTTCTAATCTGCTGATTTTCCTTTCCATAAAGATCAAAAAAGCAGTTATCCCCAAAAGAATAATAAGAAGAACCGCTATAACAGCTATCATCTTATTACTTTGATTCAACAATTCTGCAGTTACGGGTTCTTCTTGTGCCCAAAGCAATTGACCAAAAATTAGACTTAAAACGGTAAAGAAAATATTTCTAATCTTCATATTCTTCATATTCTTGAGTTAGGAAATTATATCGAATCCAAATAGATGAAATCCACATGGATAAAGCAATCCATCCGAGTGAAGCCGGATAGAAAAACAATCTTAATGTATTGTCCAAATCATAACTACTAAATGCAGGATTTCCACCATTACCAGGATGCAATGAATCTGTCAAACGTGGAATGACAAAAATGAAAGCGATGTAAATAATAAAAGCAAAAATATTATAGGAAGCTGCTAATTTCCCTCTTTTCATTTCATCCTCAACCGAAGACCTTAAAATCAGATAAGCAAAATAGATCAACATTCCTATTGCAGCACCATTCAATTTGGGGTCATTGGTCCAAAAGGCGCCCCATGTGCTCTTCGCCCAAACCATTCCCGTAAAAATACCTAATGCTCCAAACAAGACACCTACCTGAGCAAAACCAACAGCGTAATTGTCCTTCATTCTATCCGGCGTTCCCAAATAAGCAATACTGTAAATAAAAGAAAGTAGTAATAGGAAAACCATTGAAAACCACATCGGAACATGGAACAATAAATTACGAATAGATTCATTTAGAATAGGCAGGTTAGGAAAGCTCAGTCCCTCATCACCTTGATACAAAGGAATCCATAAGCCACTCACTATGGCAAACATTAATAAGCCAATTCCTATGATCTTCCACCAAAATTGTTTTAAAAATCTTTCCATAGAATATTAGTCGCGCCAAATATAAGGAAATAGAATAAGGGCTAATAACAAAGGAATAAAATTAAACCCTAAAGCTATCCACAAATTGTTATCAAAATTTAAACTTAAACTTGGATTAAACGATTCACCAAACAATTTCACAATTATACTCAATAAAGGCAGCGCTAAGGGAAACCCCAACACTACTGCAAGAGAGGCGTTTCCACCAGATTTTGAGGCAATTGCACTGATGTATGTAAATAACAAAGAGTACCCCATAGTTCCTATGGATAGACTTAACAACAAGACACCAAACTGTTGACTTGGATTGCCTAAAATAAAAATAAAAATCAAGCCAGTCAATAGGGACAAAATCAAACTAACTAAGGCATTTACAATTAATTTAGCCGCGATAAAAACCTGTGGCGAAACCAAGGTATAATATAGCAGCATCTTACCTTGCGAAAGCTTTGAAAAACTTTGGAATGTTGCATTTACCGTGGTAAACAATACAATTAACCAAAAGAAAATTGACCAAATCGTTGGCAGCAAATCCCCTCTTACTCCTTGATATTCTAATGAAAAATAAACTAAATAAACTGTAGATAGCACAAACATTAAAAGACCTGCGATGGCATATTTCAACCTAAATTCTAACTTAAGTTCAAGCCAAACAAAATTTAAAACCTGCCAACCAAATTTCATGAAGCAAAGATAGCGGTTTTGCATGGGTAAATGCGCAATTTTAATTTAAAGTACCTATTTGTGCTTACATGCAACTTGGTTTAAAACCTAAAAGACATAAACTTTTCATTTAAGAATAGTATTTTTGAAGGTATAATTGAAAGCTATGGAAAAAGTATTGGTTGCCAATCGTGGAGAGATTGCTCTGCGGATTATTCGATCACTTAAGGAAATGGGGATCCGAACGGTAGCCGTATATTCCGAAGTCGATCGAGATGCGCCGCATGTAAAGGCCGCTGATGAGGCGGTTCTTTTAGGACCAGCGCCTTCAAAAGATTCCTATTTAAGAGGCGATAAAATTTTAGCAGCTAGTAAAAAACTTGGTGTAGATGGAATTCACCCAGGATTTGGATTTTTAAGTGAGAATTCAGCATTTGCCAATCAAGTAGAAGCTTCCGGAATCACCTTCATCGGCCCCTCAGCTCATGCCATGGAAATAATGGGAGATAAATTAGCAGCTAAAGAGGCAGTGTCTAAATACAATACCCCACTGGTGCCTGGTACGGAAGAAGCGATAAGCGATATAGCCGCTGCAAAAGAAAGAGCAAAGGAGATTGGATTTCCCATTCTAATTAAAGCATCTGCCGGTGGTGGTGGCAAGGGTATGCGAATTGTGGAGAATGAGGTAGAGTTTGAAGACCAAATGAATAGAGCCATCAGTGAAGCAGTTTCTGCTTTCGGTGATGGTTCCGTTTTTATTGAAAAGTATGTCTTAGGCCCAAGACACATTGAAATTCAGTTATTAGCGGATAAGCACGGAAATATAGTTTATCTTTTTGAGAGAGAGTGTAGTATTCAACGTCGACATCAAAAAGTAATCGAAGAAGCCCCCTCTGCAGTGCTGACGCCTGCGTTAAGAAAGAAGATGGGTGAAGATGCAGTCAATGTTGCAAGAGCATGCGATTATGTGGGGGCCGGAACAGTGGAGTTCTTATTGGACGCAAATATGGATTACTACTTCTTAGAAATGAATACGCGTTTGCAGGTGGAGCATCCGGTAAGTGAATTGATATCAGGCATAGATTTAGTTAAAGAACAAGTAAAAGTAGCGCGCGGTGAAAAATTAAGTTTTACGCAAGATGACTTAAAAATTAATGGCCACGCTATTGAGTTAAGAGTATACGCCGAAGATCCACAAAACAACTTCCTACCCGATATTGGTAAACTGGAAATCTATCAGAAACCAGAGGGACCTGGCGTGCGCATAGACGATGGCTTTGAAGAAGGCATGCAAATCCCTATTTATTACGATCCAATGATTTCTAAATTGATTGTTCACGCGGAAAATAGAGAAGCTGCGATTGGAAGAATGAAGCGAGCGATAAAAGAATATCATATAAAAGGTGTAAAAAACACTTTAGCTTTCGGAAGTTATGTGATGAATCACGAAGCATTTGTTTCTGGAAATTTTGATACAGGTTTTGTGAAGGACCACTTCAAGCCGGAAGACTTAAACAAAGAATGTGAAAAAGAAATAGAAGTAGCCGCTTTATTGGCGGGTCATATCTTCCATTCTAGTTCGGACAAAGCAGAAGAGAGCAATACTCCTACAAAAGAAAATAATTGGAAAAAGAATAGACGAATTGTCTAGATACATTTAGCCAAAAATGCTCCTATCTCACGTCGAATAGAATACTGTGATTGATAGGCTTGATTGATGAATATTGCAAAAGCGATTGTTCTACCCTCTTTATTTTGAAAATAACCGGCATAGTTAAGCACCCCCTCGGCAGAGCCGCTTTTGGCATGCACCACACCTTTTATTCCTGCATGATTTAAGTGCCGTAGCGTTCCCGATTCGCCAGAAATCGGCAAACTGGCTCGAAAACGGTCATTCTCATAATGTTCGCAAATCCATTGAGCTGCAAAATGAGGAGTCATGGCATTCAATCGAGATAACCCACTCCCATCTTTTAGAATAATCTCCTTGGTATCTAATTCTTTTTGGCTAATGTATTTATGTAATACATTTAATCCACCGCGAGTAGAATAAGTTTTTGTATATACCAGCCCTAGCGTATTTATAATCCCTTCAGCAAAAAGATTAATACTTTCAAAATTTGTCACTTGAACCAGCTCCCCTAGGCTTGGACTCTTAGTGGAACACAAAAACTGTTCATTGCAATATGCTCCTTGCCTAGCACCTATCTTTACCTGTTCTTTTATCTCCTCAATAAAGGTATATTGCGGATGAGCATTAGCTCCTTTTATCGTGAATGCACCCGCACCCGCACTTATGCTTCCTACAATTTCTCGTTCCGCAGAAAATGGAGCTCCTAAAATAAAGGCATTGTCACCTTTTTGCGCTGAACTACAAGTCAATTGCAAATCAAAACTGTAAGGAACTTTAGGCTTTACTCCTACAATGTCCGGAGTTGTCCCATCTTGTTTTTGCTGAAAAGTAAGTCGGTATAAATTATCCTTATAATTGAATTTTTGCGAAGCTACGCCATAGTAATTTCCAATATCCTCATACAACCAAGATTGAGGCGTTCCGTGAAAGGACTCTTGATTGTCAAATGTTATTACTCCTTCAATCTCCTCAACTCCCCTTAGCTTTAAGGCTTGAAGAAAATCTGCCTTGAAATTTGGATTGAAATATGCCGAATTTGTTGTTGGGTCGCCTGAGGATTTAATCCGAATGCTGCCTTTCAAAACACCCGCTTCAACTTCACCAGAATAATACGCCTTTGTTTCATATTGGTAGTCGCTTCCCAACAAGCTAAGCGCTCCTGCGGCGGTAATCACTTTTTGTACCGATGCTGGATAGAAAAATTGATGGGCATTATTTCCAAACAGCGTTTCACCCGTTGATACATCCACAAAACAAATACCCATTGAAGCGCCCCTGAAGGCTATACTATTTTGCAGGTCATTAAACCCCTCTTCAAATTGGGCGTTTAGCCCAACAGTACATAAAAAAAGAGTCAGCAGCAAGGTGAATCTTATCATAGCTGAATTCTTGAAATGAGCGACGGAATATTTTTAGGATCCATGATTAAGGCAAGTATATGCTCAGCTACCTCATTGGCTTGGTACAACTCATTATTCTCCTTAAGCGCTCTAAACTTTTCAATTTGGCTAAATGAACGTTCTTCCACATTTCTGATTGTATCTTGCATTAAGGTATCGACAACACCAGGGGCAATCGCATAAGCTTGAACAGGATAGTTCTGCCCTAGCTGTTCTTCATAAATAACTCGAGTAAACATATTTAACGCTGCCTTTGCACTGCAATAATTCGCCCACCCATCATAGGCGCTATTCGCTGCTCCTGAACTTACATTGACAATAATTTTCTCGCCATCAAAATTCTGATAGGCTGATATGAACTTATTCATCAACACGGCAGCCGAAGTAAAATTCACCATACTCGATGCAATAATATTGTCATCACTTTGCTGACCGACATAGGCTATCTCACCTAAGTCACCCGCATTATTAATCAGTACAATCCGATCGGCTTTATCTATATTTTGAAATTTAAACGCCTTCACCTCTGCCCCTTTCGATAAATCGCAATTCCAATATTCAAACTGCTTATCACCGAGCGTATTCGTGCGGCTAAGGCCGATTACCTGATTGTTTGGATATTTCAGCAACTCCTCTACCATGGCTTTCCCAATACCGCTGCTGGAACCTGTGATAAAATAATAATTCATAAATAATGTATTTAGATGAACTCTAAATTGTTAATTTTGTTTCAATATCAAGATGTAAAACTAAGTAATCTTGATTGAATCCTATTATGAGCGAAGCATTAAGAGATAAAGAAGAATTAAAGGCAGCGATCATTGAAGCAATGAAATCGGTATATGACCCCGAAATTCCTGTGGATATTTATGAATTAGGTTTGATCTATGAAGTGAATATTGATGATGCACGTAATGTAGAGATTATCATGACCTTAACTTCACCTTCTTGTCCAGTGGCAGGATCACTCCCTCAGGAAGTTGAAGATAAAGCGGCAGGAGTTCAGGGCGCAACGGAAGCGTGTGTTGAACTCGTTTTTGAACCACCATGGAATCAAGAAATGATGAGTGAAGAGGCAATGTTAGAGCTTGGTTTCCTTTAGAATGAACCGAATACACCTAGCATAAAATACTCCATAATCAGTAAAGAGTGCTAATTATCCATTAATTTAGAAAGATAAAATATTAATAACCATAATTAATCAAATCATATGTATCCACCAGAATTAGTAGCACCAATGAAAGAAGATTTAACAAGCGTTGGATTTTCAGAGTTATTAAGTGCAGAAGAAGTAGAAAAAATACTCGGCAATACAGAAGGAACTACATTTTTAATTGTAAACTCTGTTTGCGGTTGTGCTGCAGGAGCAGCAAGGCCAGCGGTTAAAGAAGCTGTAAATAATGAAAAAAAACCAGATAGAATGGTTACTGTTTTTGCTGGCGTTGATAAAGAAGCCGTAGACAAAGCGCGCGAATTTCTTGCCCCTTACCCCCCATCCTCTCCGAGTATGGCAATGTTTAAAGATGGTAAGCTTGTTCACTTTATAGAACGACATCAGATTGAAGGAAATAATGCGGAGTCCATCTCAGACCACCTGAAACAAGTTTTTAACCATTTTTGCTAAAAACTTGCTTTTGCAAGATTCTAAATCATATATTATGTCCAATTTCCATACGTTAAAAGTTAAAAGCATTCAAAGACAAACCAAGGATGCTGTGGCGATTACACTAAACATTCCAAGTGAACTCAAAGATGATTTCATATATATTCCAGGGCAATATATCACCTTTAAGGTGAATGTAAATGGCTCGGACCATAATCGTTCATACTCACTATGCTCTTCCCCTGCAGTAAATGAAGAACCTACCATCGCAGTAAAAGAAGTAAAAGGTGGTATAGTATCGAGTTTTTTCAATCAAGAATTAAAAGAAGGAGATACTCTTCAAGCGATGACACCGCTGGGAAATTTCCAGGCGGATATAGGTCCAGAAGATAGTCAACATTACATCCTGTTTGGAGGTGGAAGTGGAATCACCCCACTCTTTTCGATCATCAAAAGTGCCTTAAACCTTTCCAGTCAGGCAAGGGTAAGTTTGTTTTATGCCAATTACAATAGTGATTCCGTTATATTCAAGAAAGAATTGGGAGAAATTCAACAAATCTTTGGCGATCGTTTTAAGCTTGTTCATGTTTTTGATAAGCCTAATAAATCCGGCGGATTTCTTGGATTTGGGAAAAAAGCCGAGGAAGAGCTACCATTTATTGAAGGTATGATTACCGGAGCGTTATGTATAGATTTATTGAAAAATCATACCAATATGAATTTTTCATCGGCGCAATTTTACATGTGCGGGCCAGGAGGTCTTATGGATAGCGTGAGCAGTGCATTGCAAAAGCTTCAGGTACCGAAAGAAAAGGTCCATCGAGAATATTTTACAGAAAAAAGTGTGGACGAAAAGATAGAGGCTACAGTAGGACAAGTAGAGGAGGGATTTGATGGCACAAGTCAGGTAGAAATCATTTATGATGGGGCAAGTTTTAGCTTGGAAATTAAGGGCGAAGAAACCGTTTTAGATGCAGCTTTAGATGCCAATGTCGACCCCCCATTTGCTTGTATGGTTGGAGCTTGTACGACTTGCAGAGCGAAAGTGACCGAAGGAAGTGTTAAAATGAATGATTCTGAAGCATTGACAGATAAAGAAATCGAAGCAGGTTATGTACTGACCTGTCAGTCCCACCCTACGAGCTCAACCTTGAAGATAAATTACGATGAATAATTTTAAAAACTTTTTAGCCACTACTTTTTTAGGAGGACTAGTCGTCATACTTCCACTAGCCATCTTCGCTATATTAGCGAAATGGGTTATCAGTTTTTTTGATGGCATCATAGACCCAATATCTGCCTTATTTCCAGAACGATGGAACGAACTGCTCATAAAGATTTTAGCATTTGGAATCATTACAGCAATTTGCTTTACTATTGGACTAGTTGTTCGTACTCAATTTGGGAATAGCCTTTTTAATTGGATTGAAGAGCAAGCTTTTTCACGCTTACCACTATATAGTACGATAAAAAATACGGTTCAACAGTTCTTCGGGAAAGAAAAAACAGCATTTTCTCAAGTGGTTCTTATCGAACCATTTGCAAACGGAGTTAAAATGATGGGGTTCGTTACTGACGAAACTAAGGAAGGGCTGCTAACCGTTTTTACTCCTACCGCTCCGAATCCAACAAATGGCTATGTTTTCTTAGTTAAAAAATCGGATGTCGAGATTTTAAATATTAAATCGGAGGAGGCTATGAAAAACATTTTAAGCTTAGGTGCTGATATGGGTGAAATGGTTGAACAATCAAGGAAAGATGGCAAAAGCTGAGTTTCTGTTGCCAGAATTCTTAAATTGACTAAAATAATTTCAAATTAAAAATCGTTCAAACGGGCAAACTATTTCATCTAAATTTTAGTTATTTCTCTGTTATGTAGAATAATTCTAAACAACCCTTCTTATATCAAGTAAATGCCCTTATTTTTGGGTTCGCAAATAAAACTATGAGTAAAGACGATATCATATTAGAAGAAGCCACTTCAGGAGAATACAAATATGGCTTTACAACAAACATCGAGCAAGATATAGCCGAAATAGGCTTAAACGAAGATGTGGTTCGATTCATTTCTGCTAAGAAGAATGAACCTCAATGGCTCTTGGATTATCGATTGAAGGCTTTTGCTATTTGGCAAAAAATGGATGAGCCCAACTGGGCACATGTCAAGTATTCAAAGCCCGATTTTCAGCGTATAAGCTACTATGCTTCTTCAAAAGAAAAAAAGAAGCTAAACAGCCTCGATGAAGCAGATCCCGAGTTACTTCGGACCTACGAAAAATTGGGAATTCCAATCGAAGAACAAAAAATGTTAGCTGGTGTAGCAGTAGATTTTGTCATGGATAGTGAGTCCGTTTTCACCTCTTTTAAGAAACAACTGGCAGAAGTGGGAATTATATTCATGTCTATTTCAGAAGCCGTGCAAGAACATCCAGAATTGGTAAAGAAATATATGGGTACAGTTATCCCTCCAAGAGACAATTTTTATGCGGCCTTGAACTCGGCTGTATTTAGTGATGGGTCATTCGTATATATTCCTAAAGGAGTAAGATGCCCAATGGAATTAAGCACCTATTTCAGGATAAATGCAGAAAACACAGGACAGTTTGAAAGAACTTTAATTATTGCTGAAGAGGATAGCTATGTGAGCTATTTAGAAGGCTGTACGGCCCCTCAACGAGACGAGAATCAATTGCATGCAGCTATTGTTGAGTTAATTGCTATGGATCGAGCGGAGATCAAATACTCAACCGTGCAAAATTGGTATCCCGGTGATAAGAATGGTAAAGGTGGAATATTCAATTTTGTAACTAAGCGTGGATTGTGTCAAGGGGTTTCGTCTAAAATATCATGGACTCAAGTAGAGACGGGAAGTGCTGTAACATGGAAATACCCCAGTTGCATTTTGAAAGGAGATCACTCTATCGGTGAATTTTATTCAGTGGCAGTAACTAATAATTACCAACAAGCAGACACGGGAACCAAAATGATTCATATTGGTAAAAATACCCGAAGTCGAATAGTCTCAAAAGGGATCTCAGCTGGTCATAGTGAAAATTCATACAGAGGCTTAGTGCAAATAAATAAAACTGCCGAAAATGCCTACAACTTCTCGCAATGTGATAGTATGTTAATGGGCGAAACATGCGGAGCACATACCTTCCCCTATTTAGAAATTAAAAACAAAACCGCTAAGGTTGAGCACGAGGCTACCACTTCAAAAATTGGTGAAGACCAATTGTTCTATTGCAATCAGCGTGGACTTGGAGATGAAGAAGCCGTCCACCTAATAGTCAACGGGTTTTGTAAAGAAGTTTTTAAAGAACTGCCGATGGAATTTGCAGTAGAAGCGCAAAAATTATTAGAAATAAGTCTAGAAGGAAGTGTGGGTTAATTTTTCATTATGTATCCCTTGTAATTCAGCATAATATTCATATTCAAAGCGATTAGCCAAAACCTAGAAGCAAAAAAGAAATCAAATGTTAAAAATAGAAAACCTTAAAGCAAGTATTGACAACAAAGAAATACTTAAAGGACTTAATTTAGAAGTTAAGCCGGGAGAAATTCATGCTATTATGGGGCCTAACGGAACTGGGAAAAGCACCTTAGCGAATGTGATCACTGGCAGAGATGTTTATGAAATAAGCGATGGTAGTATTCAATTCACAAATGAAGACCTCTTAGAACTAGATCCAGACGAAAGAGCTAGACTTGGTATTTTCCTGGCATTTCAATATCCTGTAGAAATACCTGGAGTTACCACCACTAACTTCATGAAGGCCGCAATTAATGAAAGAAGAAGACATCAAGACAAAGAACCCATGAAGGCGAGTGAGTTCTTGAAAATGATGAAAGAAAAAATGAAATTAGTCGACATCGATCAAAAGTTTATGAGTCGCTCATTAAATGAAGGTTTTTCTGGAGGTGAAAAGAAAAGAAATGAGATATTCCAAATGGCAATGCTAGAACCTAAGTTGGCAATTCTGGATGAAACTGATTCAGGTTTGGATATTGATGCCTTAAAGATTGTATCTAATGGAGTAAATCAATTAAGGAATAAGGATAATGCATTCATTATTATTACTCACTACCAAAGACTACTCGATTATATAGTACCCGACTTTGTCCATGTTATGTATGACGGTCGAATTGTAAAAAGTGGAGACAAGGAATTAGCGAAAGAACTAGAAGCAAAAGGATACGATTGGATTAAAGAAGAACAAGCAGTATAGTTTTCAATTAGCGCACACCTCCAACTAATAAACACAAATGATTGCAGTAAAAAATAAATATACCGAAGCCTTTGAAAAGTTAAATAAGTCTGAGAATAGCGCTGAAGCACAAGCCCTTAGACGCTTTCAAAAGATGGGCATACCTGATAGAAAATCAGAGGTATATAAGTATAGTAATTTAAAGCATTTCAAAAAATTAACTCCATCAACGGAGGGCCGTATTCCACATAAATTACCTGAATATTTTACGCATCAATATTTGCTAGACAAGCATTTATTAGTTACCGTAAATGGTGTTTTTGCTGAAAGTTTATCTAGTTATGAGGGAGATGAAGATGGTATTCACATATCTTGTATGTGTGATGCAAGAAAGGAGTTTAGAGATATCGTAGAATCTCATTATAATGAGACGAGTACTGAATATCCTGATGCTTTTTCTGAAATGAATACTGCTTTTGCCCAGTGTGGTATTTTTATCTATGCCACTAAAAATGCGCAAGCCAAGAAACCAATTGTAATGCTGCACTTAGGCTACAATCAACCCAAGGATAGCCTAACATGTCAAAGAAATCTAATTGTTCTTGAACAAAATAGTGAAGTTGAACTAATAGAAGATTACGTCAATATCGATAAGGAAGAAGCATTTAATATTAATCATTTTTCCGAATATTTTATTAAACAAGATGCGAGACTTAAGGTCAATATTTACCAAGAAGACAGCAATCAAGTTCATTTTATTGGCAACAAGTTTTTTGAATTAGGTAAAGGCAGTAACTTAAAAGTAACGACCCTTAATTTTCAAGGAGAATTTATTAGGAACAACTTTAGAGTAAATTTAAATGGGGAGCATGGTGAAGCAACGCTTAATGGTATTTTTATTAACGGGGATAAAGACCATACAGATAGCAGAATACTGATTAAGCACAACGCCCCGAATTGCGAAAGTTTTCAAACTTTTAAAGGGATTTTAGATGATCAATCAACAGGGGTGTTTAATGGAAAAGTATTTGTAGCAGAGGGTGCACAAAAAACAAATGCCTTTCAAAGTAATAAGAATATCCTGCTTAGTGAGGAAGCTACTATCAACACCAAGCCCGAATTAGAGATTTATGCAGATGATGTAAAATGTAGCCATGGCGCTACTTGTGGACAATTAGATGAGAATGCAATATTCTATGCACAAACTAGAGGAATTCCGAGAGAAAAAGCAAAAAAACTTATTGTATTTGCTTTTGCTCAAGAGGTTGTCCAAGATATTGATAATGAACTGTTTAAGCACTTCATGGAAAGAAGACTCGTTCACAATTTAGATTTAGCAGAGTATAGCACCCATGGGAGTGTTCAAAGTGGAATAAAAGAATAAATCAAACATCTTGCGGACTTTCTTGTTATGCTTTAAAACAGTCATCTTATGTTCGGATTATTCAAAAAGAAAAGCCCTTTAGAAAAGCTTCAAGAGCGTTATGAAAAAACAACGGCTGAAGCCTATCGTTTATCAAAAATAGATAGGAAAGCTAGTGATTCTAAGCAAGCCGAAGCGGAGGAAATTCTGAAGGAAATGGACAAGTTGTCTTAAATTCCTATGCTAGATTCCCAAATTTTAAGGTCTAAAGCTTTCACGCCTCTTTCCTCAATAACCAAACCACCTGCTAGATTGCTATAATACAAAATTTTACTAATTGGAAATTTGAGTGCTAAAAGTAAACTAGCCATAGCGATAACTGTGTCGCCAGCTCCTGAAACATCTACGACCTTCCTCTCATGCGCTTCGACCTTAAGGAACTCATCATTGCTGAGAGCTACTGCCCCATCTTTGGCCAAAGTCAAAAGGATATTCTTACAAGCCAAACGGCTCCTCAACTTAACACACAGGGACTTCAACCCAATTTCATCCTGTCCTTTGACAGACTTATTAAAAGCAATATTTAATTCTTTTAAATTTGGCTTAAATAGATCAACTTCTTGATACTCAAAAAAGTTTTTTTCTTTTGGATCTGCAGCAACAAGGATATTGTTTTTCTGCGCATAAAGCATCATAGCCTGTATACTTTTAGGCGTTAAAACCCCTTTATTGTAATCTTGAAGAATGATGGCATCAAATGGAATAGATTCGCAAGCTGATTTAATATTCGCCAATAGTTTATTTTGTACTTCCTCCGCTGCATCATGGGTGTCCTCTATGTCAAATCGAATGACATATTCGTTATCGTTATATACCCTTGTTTTGATGGTGGTTCTTCGTGGTGCCTCCAACAGTGAATGCTGAATCCCTTCTTTTTCAAGCAATTCACTAAAGAGATTTCGTTCTTCATCTTCGCCAGTAATCGTTATGAGGTGGGCCTTTGCTCCTAGCTTGGCAATATTCAATGCAACATTGGCAGCGCCTCCCAATCGATTATCTACTTGATTCACATCAACGATCGGCACATCTGCTTCAGGACTTATTCTTTCAATGTGACCGTAATAATATCGATCGATCATAGCATCTCCGATCACTAGGATTTGTAAATCCTTAAAAGCGTCGTTTTGAAAATCATTGACATTCAGCATCATGTAAAATTACAATTTACTTCTTAAAGGCTTTAACAAATATTCCAATCCATTCAGCTTAATTTCATACATGGTTGCTAATTGTTCTCCCAATTTACCCTTGGGAAAACCTTTTGAGTGGTACCAAACCAAGTAATACTCTGGCAGGTCGCAAAGAACTCGACCTTTATACTTGCCATAAGGCATTTTTGATTGAACTAATTCTTCTAAATAATGCATATCAAAACACTGATGTAGTAGTTCCCGGTGGTTGTTTACGACTCAGTTTTAACTCTTGTAAAATGGGTGATTTCACATGCAAATCTATTGAATAAGTTTGTCTAATTAATGGGAAAGCAGTCCAATTAAATGCCAAAACCCAACAATGTAAATCTCGCTCAACCCGAACATTTGTCAAAGTAATCTCCTTATTCCTAATATCAAAACCTGATGTCAAATTAATTTGCCATTTAGGAGTCAGGTTAATATGTCCACCAAAAGTCAATACATTAGCAGTGATTAAGGTACTGTCAATATTACCTGACACCCCTTTGGTAATATTCATGCGATACCCTACAGACAAGGACCACGGGACATTAAAGTCATAAAAGAGTGCAGGGTTGTTTGCAATATAAGCACGTTCTTCAATCGTTCCATAGCTAGGATTAGATTGGGCCTCATTGGTCGACTTACCAGAAAAATTCATCTGAAGAGATGCAAAAGCATTGTCAAAGCGAAGTAAACGTCTGTTTTTACTAAAGTGACTTTCATTAATTTTAACCCGATTCTCATTCAAGGCATAGGCATCAAATTTCGCTCCGACATTCCAGGATAAAAGATTTTTAAAAATACTAGACTGAGCAGAGAAAACCAAGGGTCGAATTTTGAGAGAATCGGCGGTAAAATCATAGCCTAGACCAACATTAAATTGCTCTAACAGCGGAATTTTTTTTAAACCACCCAGAGTATCTTTCTTATCCACCACCTTCATTTCAATATTATTTCGAATATTAAGGGTAAATAGGTTCTGAAGTCCCCGACCAGGTGTTCCGTATAAATTATTTAAAAATGCATACTTACTGTAATCTACTTCTAAGCCTGTATCATCATTAACATAGGTGTCATAGTACCCCCAACGTTCATCGCCAAAATCAGGCCTAAATGTATAATTTATGGTAGGCTTTACGACATGACGAATGGCTTTCAAACGTTTAGTCTTAAAATTATACAGCCCAGTTACTGTGGTCGAAATAGAGGTGTTAAAATTAAAATCCCGCACTCCATAAAATCCATCACTAAACGTACTCTCCACTGTCTGGTTCGCAGCATAAAACTTCGTTTCTTCTTTTATATACCATCTTTCATTGAAGCTAAAAGAGGGTTTCACTACAAAGTATTTAAACAAGTTAAATGGAATATCTACAGAAGCTGTCTGGATCACACCAAACTGAAGTTCATCCAAACTTTCGGAAGTAAATAACAGAGAATCTATAGTGGAAATAGCCGCTTTTGTTCTTGCAGTATACACAAAACCAATCTTTTCATAAAACGCTTTCTTATCTGTTTGAATTTTGCGTTGAAAAGGCGTGAAACGACTGGCATTAAAAGATATTTCAGGTAGCGTAATATTAATAGTGTTGTTTCTGAAATTTTGATTGTGTCTGGCACTGATTTGAAAACTGCTGTTAATTTTACTTAGTCTACGGGTATAATTAAGGTTGGAATTGACCTGAACTTCGAGTAACTGCTCGGTGGTTTGAAGACTATTCGAGTTATAGCTGCTTGATCGACCACTTACACTGGCACTAAAGGTATTATTTGGTCTTGCTTTCGAATCCATTGTATGTCTCCAATCAATACTGAAATCATTGTTTAAACCATCATTGGATAAAAACCGATCATTAGGAGGGGTTCTAAAATATTGCAAATTTAATGCACCGTTGAACTTGTATATTTTGCGATAATTTGCATTTACCGATAAACCGAATCGACCTCTGGTGTATACCTCTCCTAAAAATGTTAACGATAGGTTGTCATTTACCGCCCAAAAGTAGCCCCCATCTTTAAGAAAGAATCCCAGGCTGGGTTGTTCGCCATATTGCGGCATAACAATACCACTTCTTCTTCCTGTTTTGGTTGGGAAAATACCGAAGGGAAGATATAAGGGCGTGCTCACATCTGCAACAACCAAATTGACTGGACCAGTTACCATTACCTTATCGGGTATAACCTTACTTTTTTTTGCTCCAAGATAAAAATGTGGGTGTTCCTTATTCGTGCAGGTTGTATACTTTGTTTTAAACCCATACCACTCATCAAATTCATTTTTTTGAACAATCTCACTATGGATATATGCGCCATCCTGTTCAGAAACTATATCAAAAGTTCTACCTTTTTTGGTTTTGAAATTGTATTGCATACTATCTGCTTCATATTCTCCACTTTTTTCACTAAACATTGCAGGAGATTCTAGTTCACCATCCGGTCCTATTTTCCCTCTAGATGTTAAGGTTCCACTCACCCAGTCATATTCGATTTGTTCACTATTAAGCTCAATATCTGTGTACTTCATATAAGCATTGCCATACAAATAAAGCATTTGATTTTTCATATCATAAACTATTGAATCAGCAGCATGATAATTAATCGGACCATCAATATCTCCATCATCATAGACAATATCCACTGTATCGATTAGCGTTATATTTTGAGAAGAATCAATAGCACCAGCATCCAATTGGTTTTCTGTAAGCTTTAGATTCTTCTCCGCTAATGTATCACCTGCAAAAGTTTGGCAAAGAACTTGCATATGAAACAAGAAGTGTACTAGAAAAAGGTACAGCAAACGAGAAATTGTTGATTTGTAGGATTGTTTATACAATGTGTTTTAATGTATTTTTACTTTTACGTACGACCTATAGAATAAATAAACCTAAATAATTGAATTTATTTAGCAAAAATAAAACTTATAACGTGAATACGAGACGATTATTTCTAATTCTTGCATTTGGTTTGTTCTTTTCACCAATACAAGGAACCGCGCAAGGCCTAAAAAAAGTCATCATTGATGCTGGCCACGGAGGAAAAGACCCAGGAGCGATAGGTGTTACAGGAATACAAGAGAAAAATGTAGTCTTGAGTATTGCTCAAAAAACTGCCGATTACGTTAAACAAAACTTTCCAGATGTTGAGGTCATACTTACGAGAGATGCAGATGTATTTTTAGAGTTGCATGAACGCTCCGCTATTGCCAATAAAAACAATGCAGATCTTTTTATTTCTATTCATGCCAATTCTGCGGGAAGTTCCAGTGCACATGGTACTGAAACTTTTGTATTGGGCCTTCATAAATCTGAGGCTAATTTAAATGTTGCAAAACGTGAAAATGCAGTTATTGAATTGGAGGATAATCATGATGAACATTATAATTTTAACCCCAATTCGCCAGAAGGACATATTATGATGAGTATGGCTCAAAATGCCTATCTCGATCAAAGTATTTTTTTAGCATCGGAAGTTCAAGACCAATTTGAAAATAGAGTTTCTCGACACAACAGAGGCGTTCGTCAAGCTGGATTTTATGTTTTGTACAAAACGACCATGCCTAGTATATTGATTGAATTAGGATTTCTTTCTAATCCAGAAGAAGAGAAATTCCTTAATTCTCTCCAAGGACAAGAATATATGGCATCCGCAGTTTACAGAGCCATCAAGGACTATAAAGAATTTGTAGATGCTAAATGGCTAGAGAATGAAAAAAATAAACAAGTTCAATTAAACGGAACAGAGGAATCCCCCTACCCGAAAGGACGAGTATACCGGATTCAAGTATACGCATCGAAACACAAGGCAAAAAATAATGCTAAAGTTTATCAGGACTTTAGCGATGTCATTGTCGAAAAAGCGAGTAATGGTATTTATCGCTACATCGTTAATAGTTACGCGAGTTATAACTCCGCTTCAGCAGACTTAAGTAATGTTACTACAAAAGGGTATCAGGGCGCATATATTGTGGCCTATGAAGCAGATAAACGCGTTCAAGTATACAACAATTAGCTATCTCATTTTACACATTTCAGCGGGGCTTTTACTTTCCGCTTTATTTATAAAGAAGGTAGTAATTTTTTTGTTTAACTTTGGACAAATTAAAACATCTATCCAGTGTCAAAAGAAGTCAAAGTAGCTCTATTCGTAATAGTTGTCGCCGCAATGTTCATATTCGGTATGAATTTTTTAAAAGGAAAAGGTTTTTTTGATAACAACTCTACCTACTACGCAATTTTCGATCAAGTCGGGGGAATGTATAAATCAGACCCAATCGTGGTCAATGGTTTTCAAATAGGTAAAATTGGTGAGCTCGAGTTAATTAGTGAAGGTCCGAATAGAGGTAAAATTCTGGCGCTCATGATTATATCCAATGAGATAAAAATTCCTGAAAATTCTGTCGCAATTTTGTTCAGTGCAGACCTGCTAGGTGAAATGAATGTAAAGTTGATTTACGATGAAGAAACTACTAATTTTCATCAAGATGGGGATACTATTAGCACTAAAATTGAGGGTAGTTTATTTGAAGAAATTGGCGGAGAATTAACACCGATTACCGAAAAACTTAGTACTACCATGGATAACATCAATCAATTGTTTGATTTTGAGAATGAAAACCAACAGACCTTGAACTACACCTTGCAATCAGTGAATGGAGTCCTAGATACATACAATAAAACTGGAGCAATTCTTAATCAACGATTAGACGGTCAATTAGAAACCTTAGATGCCTTGCTTAAAAATGTAGAGAGCTTGACAGCAACCTTGAAAGGAAATGAAGAGAACATTAATGAAATCATGAGCAATTTTAAAGATTTAAGTGCTTCACTTAACAAGTTAGAATTGGAACAAACCTTGAATAATGTCAACGGCACCGTTACCTCTCTTCAAAAAACCATAGGTCAGATGAATAGTCCAGATAATACATTAGGTGCACTTCTTAATGAGCGTGAAATGTATGACAATCTAGAAAAATCTACTGAAAGTCTTAATGTCCTTTTAAATGATGTTAGAATTAACCCTAAGCGTTATATCAACATCAATGTGTTTGGTGGAAAGAAAAAAGAAATTCCACCAATTACTGCTGAAGACCTAGAATAATTTAACCTTCAAAACGTTTGATTTCTATGCTTACTTTGCGTTTTGTCATCTTATTCTGTTTTTGGTCATTCAGTTCCCTTGTTGCCCAAGAAATTTTTGATTTATCAAACGCAGAAGACAGTCAAGATACCTCATCCTACACGGAGGTGGAAATTTTACATGCCGACAAATTAGAGTTTAACACCTTAGAAGATGGCTCCCAAATTCGAAAATTGGTTGGGGCTGTTCAACTCAAGCAAGACAGCACCTTGATGTTTTGCGACAGCGCCTACATATACAAAGTTGATAATACCGTAAAAGCATGGGGAAATATTCATATCCAAGAAAAAGACAGTATTCATGCTTATTCGAACAGCTTAAATTATAACGGAAAAACAAAAACAGCTGAGCTAATTGGCGATGCACGCATGAAAGACGGTAACAAGATTTTATATAGCGATGTGCTATATTACAATATCAAGCAAGATCTTGGATCATATTTAGACAGCGGAAGAGTAGAAATGGATAGCACTTTACTGACTAGTTTGCGTGCTTATTACTTTACGAATAACAAAATCATTCATTTCAATGAAAATGTTGTCATCACCGACCCTAATTATCATTTAGAATCAGATACTTTACATTACTTAACTGAAAGTAACGTGGCACTTTTTTTCGGCCCTACTACCATATACAATGATAGTAGCTCTATCTATTGTATAGCAGGTAGCTATGATACAAGTAATGAGATAGCAAGCTTTGGAAAAGGAACTGTGATTAGCAACGATCCACAAACCCTTTATGCGGATAGCCTTTATTACGAGCGTTATAGAGGGTATGGCAGAGCATTTATTTTCTTTGACTGGATAGATACCGAAATAGAGGCTGGTATGGAAGGGAATTCAGCTGAATATTTTGAGAATAATCAAGAAATTATCGCCTACAATCGTCCTTTGCTGAAAGTTGTGCAAGAAGAAGATACCTTATTCTTAAAAGGGGATATTATTCATACTAAGGAGAATGAACTTAGTGCAAAAAAAGAATTTTGGAGTTTTAACAATGTCAGAATTTATAAAGAGGATATACAAGGTATTGGCGATAGCTTGTTTTATTCTTTTAGCGATAGCCTAATGCGAATTTTCTATGAACCTATTTTATGGAATGAAAACAACCAAATGATGGGCGATACGATATACTTACAAATGGCCAATGACCAAATAGAAGAAATACAATTTATAGAAAATGCTTTCGTAAGTATGCTGTCAAAAGGGAAATTATTTAACCAAATCAAAGGAAAATGGATTACAGGATACTTTGAGGATAATGAAATGAAGACGATGCTATCAAAAAAGAACGCTGAAAGCCTCTATTTTGGGCAGAATGATGAAGATGAATATATTGGTGGAAACTATGCAATATCAGATAGAATACAAGTAAGCATAGTAAATAAAGAGGTAGATAAGATAAGCTTTATTAATGAACCCGAAGCGATTTTCACGCCAATACGTCAAATGAATGATACCGACCTATATCTCAAAAATTTCTCTTGGTTTAAAGATCTACGACCGAAAGGTAAAGGCGACATATAAAAAGTCCATTTAGGCTCAATAAATCGTTTCAGGAATATAAACATCATCTTCCTGAAGAATTTCTCTATACTTTCTCATTTTCTTTGCTTGCCTCGATTTCTTATTTAGTTTAGAAAAAATAAAGGAAATAGGGTTAGCTAAAGGTTTAGGCTCAGGTGCTACAGGGTCACCTTCTATTTCTATAAATCCGGCATATGGAGATATCTTTTGTTTTTCTGCTCGTTGATTCAACATCGCCTGTTTTAACATAGTCGTATTCTGAGGCCAGGGAACAACCATTGCCTCCTTTAACAAAAAGGTGTCCGCGACCATGTTAACCAATATTCGAAAGTAGTCTTTAGATAAGGTATCAGGCACTTGATAGCTCACAGACTTATATCCGATGCTTGAAAATTTAATAGTATCCCCAGCAGCAACAGTCAATTTGAAAGCGCCATATACATCTGTAACAGTCCCTGTATAGGAAGAAATATCTACGATACTAACATTGTATATTGGCGTAGATCCATTAACAACTTTTCCTGTCAAGTTAATTAAACCAACTTGTGCTGAGGCAAATGTGATCAAAAACAAAAAGATGAAAGATACTTTCTTCATTACTCCAGTAAAAATAAGTCTTGAACTGCTGCAAAGGGCATAGACTTAATACAAAACTTGTTAAATAAAATGATGTGTTATTTTTTAAAGTGTCTCAACCGCAAAATTTCCTTATCTCTGAGTATTCTCCACCGACCTCTTGGCAAATCCTTTTTAGTTAAGCCAGCAAAAATCATCCGATCCAATTTCTCCACCACATAACCATAGTGTTCAAATAATCTACGAACAATTCGATTTTTACCCATATGTATTTCAATACCTAAAATGGTTCCATCCTTAGAATCCACGTACGCTAGCTCGTCAATTCTTGCCATTCCATCTTCCAATTCAGTTCCTTGTAATAGTAAATCAAAATGTTCCTGACTTAAAGGCTTATTTAAACTAGCTTTATAAACCTTTGCCATACTATTTGAAGGATGTGTCAATTTCAAGGATAAGTCTCCATCATTGGTCAATAAAAGCACACCGGATGTATTCCTATCCAATCTACCTACAGGATATAATCGAACTTCATAGGGTAACTTCAATTTAGTGGAAACATTTTTCACTAAGTCCATTACCGTTTTTCTGTCGCGCTCATCATCCGTAGTCGTTATATAACCTTTCGGTTTGTTGAGTAATACATAAACCTTTTTTTCAGGACGAACCACTTTGCCCGCATACTCCACTACGTCGCCAAGCTTAACCTTACACCCTATTTTTTTGACTAACTTGCCATTTACCTTAATTAAGCCTTGACCGATAAACTCATCAGCTTTTCTCCTTGATGCAACACCCGCATGCGCCAAGTATTTATTTAAGCGAATTTCTTGAGGAATTTCGTGCTTTTGTTCCTTATCCGAATTTAGCTTTCTTGATTTTTTATTACTTTTCATTAGTCATGCTTTTTAAAACATTTAATGAATTTGGACCTTCATTAAACAATAAATCAACAATACTCAAATTTGAAAGGTGGCCCGTGCGATCTTCAAATACTTGAAAATATCTCAAGCCAATATCTTCCTTCCTTTTAGGAAGAAACCTCGAACGACTATCGTTAAATCCTTCAGCTGATTTTTTTTCATACTTTTCAGTAAAATGAAAATGGCAATTTAACTTCAATAAGTCTGCAATTAACTGAAATAAATCCCAATTTAAATCATATAAGAACTTATACTCATTAAAAAAAATAGCTTCAAACTTGTCTTCATAAAACTCAAAATAGGGAGAGCGTCTGTAGCCTGCACATAAACTATTCCAATGGTCTTTTAGCCAAGTATGTTCATATGCTACCTTTGCTTCGCGATAATACTGCTTCCTATCCTTCCCACCAACAACTGGCACTGAGAGGACTAATTTCCCGTTAGGCCCAGCTATTTCACAACGATTACGAAAGCTAGCTTTTTCAAAAAATTCATGCCGCTCTATATACACTTCGTTAAACTGTGTCAAAAGCTGATAAAATGCAATATTGCCTAAGTAAGGGAGTTCAATTAAGAGTTTTTTCTCCATATCTTCGTAAAGATATTCATAGAAATCAAGAATAATGATTCATAACAAAAAAAGGCTGTTTTTATTTTTCCTTACTTTATTATCCGCTTTTGGCTTAGAAGCAAAACCCTTAGATTTTTACTTTACCATAAAACGATATCTAGAGCCGACAAGTCAGGTGAATTATGTAGAGTTTGCCTATTTAATTCCAGGAAATATACCGAAATACAAGGAGGTTTCAAGCGATAAATTTCAAGCTGAAGTGCTACTGGTGTTGGATTTAATAAACGTAAAACAAGAAGTAGTCTTTAAGCGTTCGTATGTTGTAAAATCGCCAATCTACTCAGATAATCCTGAAAGCTTGAACAATTTAAGTGATGTGCTTAATATTGAAATGGCAGAAGATAGTCTTGAATTACTAATTCAAGTTTTAGACATCAACGACTCGACTGCCTATTATACCGACAGAATTTCCCTCAACCAATTACCCAAAAAAAATAGATTACTTTCTGATATTGCGTTAATATCAGCTAAAAACGAGGGAGAAGAAGGAAGGCTATTTTATAAAGCAGGATATATTTTTATTCCGAAGTTTATCAATTATTACCCTACAGAAATCACTAAATTGGGGTTTTATGTTGAGACCTATCAAAAAGATTCGATAAAAAGGTGCTTAATAAAATACTTTATTAGTGATGAGAACAATGTGGTTATTGAAAAATATTCAAACTTTAGGAAATTGAATATGCAAAATTTTGACGCCCTTTATAGCGAATTTGATATTAGTGCATTGCCATCTGGCAATTATTATGTGTATGCGGAGCTGAGAAATGAAGACAACGCGCTGATTGATAGAAAACGAATGTACTTTCAGCGACTCAATAATACCGAAGAATCCAAGTTAGATAATGTTGATTACTACGAGTTGGATGTTATCAAAAATAACTTTGCCGAAAAGTATGATTTAAGAAATATAACTCATCATATTAATGCATTAAAACCAATTGCTGAAGGATTTGAGAAAGCAGCTATAGACGGAGCAATTAATAGCCAGCAGCTTGACTTGATGCAAAATTATTTTTTTAGTTTCTGGATTAAGAGAGACTCAAAAAATCCAGAAGAAAGATGGAAAGAGTACGCCAAAAAACTGCAGTTTGTAGATTTGGAATTTGGAAATTCATTAATTGAAGGTCACCAGACATCACGAGGCTATGTTTACTTAAAACATGGTAAACCCTATGAGCGAATTGAACGGAATACTAGCTCATATGGAGCTATTGAAATATGGAGATATGAGATTCTTGAAGGGCAAGGAAATATTGAGTTCTTATTTATTGAAAACGATATATTTGATGATGAGTTTCAATTGGTTCATTCTAACCTGAATAATGAAATGTTTAATCGTGAATGGTCACAAATTTTAAAATCCAACAATTTCTAAGGTTTGATTTATCTCCTAAAACTATTTATCTATCCGCTCAGTTTATTGCCGCTATGGGCAATTCGAACTTTACTATATCCTATAAAGTTTTTGCTAAAGTATATATTGAATTATCGAAAAGATATAGTTTTAAAAAATTTGCAAATTGCTTTTCCCAATAAGGAGCAAATATTCTACCAGAAGGTTTTAAGTCAATTCTATGAAAACCTATTTTTCTTAATTACCGAAAGTGTGAAATCCTTTACGATCTCCGAAAAAGAGGCCGCACGAAGGATGCAGGTGCTTAATCCTGGAGTGTTAGATGTATATGCTAAAAAAGGGCAAAGCACAATTATGATGTTTGGACACTTCAATAATTGGGAATGGACTCCCCTTTCCTGCCCTTCCCAAATCAAACATCAAATTGCTGCAATTTATCAACCACTTAAAAATAAGGTGATTAATGATTGGATCATGAATAACCGGAGTAGAACTGGCGTAATCATGATGTCCACTAAAGAGACTAATTCCTTTTACGCAAATAACCAATTATGCGTATCTAACACTTTTATTGCAGACCAAAGCCCCTCTAAAAAAGGAGGAGGAGAATGGGTGGATTTCTTTGGCCGTAAGACCTTGTTTTTAGCTGGTGCAGCAGTACAAGCCCAGCGGAATGAGCATCCCGTAGTATTTATTGACATACAGCGCACCTCTGCGGGATACTACACCATAAACATTGACCCGCTTGCCTTAAATCCTGCAACATTAAGTACGAATGAAATCACCCAACGATTTGCTACTCGATTAGAGCAACAAATCATTGCAAATCCTGGAAGCTGGTTATGGAGTCATAACCGATGGAAACACGATTTTGATAAAAGCAAAAAAACACATGTATGAAGAAAGTTGCCGTAGTCATATTAAATTGGAATGGAAAGGATTGGTTAGAAAAATTCTTACCCAGTGTAATTGGTAATACATCATCTGAACTAGCAGAGATTATTGTTGTCGATAATGCCTCAACAGACAACTCGATAGAATTTTTGGAAAATTTTTATCCGTCAATCCAGCAAATTTGTTTTGAAAATAATTTAGGATTTACAGGAGGATATAACCAATCTATCAAACAATTGGATCATCCGTATATTGTCTTATTAAATAGTGATGTGAAGCCCGGTGAAAATTGGTTAGAACCCATGGTCAGATTAATGGAAAGTGATCGTAACATTGCAGCTTGTCAACCAAAAATTTTAAGTTATGCTCAACCCTCTCACTTTGAATATGCAGGAGCTTCAGGAGGGATGATAGATGCTCTAGGCTACCCGTTTTGTCGAGGAAGGATTTTTGACACTTTGGAAGCAGATAATAAACAATATGATGATGCTAAAAAAGTTTTTTGGGCCAGCGGAGCTTGTATGCTCGTAAGAACAGAATTATACAAGAAACTAGGTGGTCTTGATGAGTTGTTTTTCGCCCATATGGAAGAAATTGATTTGTGTTGGAGAATGCAAAATGAAGGTTATGATGTTTGGGTTGAACCATTAGCATGCGTTTATCATGCAGGTGGAGGTACGCTTCAAGCGGGCAACCCAAAGAAGACCTATTACAACTTCCGCAATAGCCTTTTAATGATCCTTAAAAATCGTCCTTTTCTAATCGCCTATTGCATTATATTTTGCCGATTAATGCTTGATGGACTTGCTGGTTTACAATTTATCTTGAAAGGACAGTTTAAGCATTTTTTCGCTATCCTAAACGCGCATTTTTCCTTCTATCGCCATCAGTTTAGGTATTGGAAAAATAGAGGCAGCAAAAGAAATATTCCCACAATCTCTTCATTTAGTATTCTAGTTAAATACTTTTTGCAAGGAAAGAGATACTTTCAATCAATTTAGCCCTTCTACTGATTGCTGTACCATGCTTTCATGGCAATTAGATCTTTATCTTCGTATTGCTTTGATTTCTCTAATAAGGATAACAAACTTTCAAAATTAGACAAAGTATAAAATGGTGTCTTAACTTCTGCGAATGCCTTGTCAACTTTTGAAAACCCATAATTAAATATAGCTAAAGCTCCCTCTATAACAGCACCCTCTTCTTTCAAGGATTGTATTGCTTTTACGGCACTCCCACCTGTTGAAAACAGGTCTTCAACTACTAAAACTTTATCCCCAGGATTTAATCTACCTTCGATTAAACTTTGTGTGCCATGTGTCTTTGCTTTGGATCGCACATAACAAAATGGCAAATCAAGAGCTTCAGCTAACAATGTCCCATGCGCAATACCTGCCGTCGCGACACCAGCAATAAGATTTACATCGCTAAACATGTCCTTATATATCGATACAAACCCTTCCTTGATACAGCTTCTAACTTCCGGATAGGCGAGGCTAATTCGATTATCACAATAAATAGGAGACTTCATGCCACTAGCCCAAGTATACATTTCTTGAGGATTAAGCTTTATAGCTTTTATTTCTAATAAATATTCGGCAACTTTGAGGGCAATATCTTTATTGTAAACCATGAAACAAAGCTATAAAATTTTCATCAACAACATAGTGATAATTTTAGCCCAACACAAACAAGGCTTTAAACTACCAAAACGTATTGAGAATATCACTATATACACTATTAACAAACTTTCTAATCTACAGAAACTAATTACGGCAATCGAAATAGGAAGTATTACGGAGAATTTAGTTATCCTCACAGATGACTTGGATTGGTTGCAAAAGAACTTTTTAAAAAGTTTTAAGATTGTGATAGCGGGCGGAGGTTTGGTTACCAATAGCACAGGTAAAGTGCTTATGATGTATCGTAAGAAAAAATGGGACTTACCCAAAGGGAAAATTGAAAAAGACGAAAGCATAAAAGATGGTGCTGTTAGAGAAATTGAAGAAGAAACCGGAGTTAAAGTGCTTGCAATACAGCAAAAGCTTGGTAAAACTTACCACACCTATAAATTAAAAGATAAATGGGTACTCAAAGAGACACATTGGTACCTAATGAATGGTGATGACACAAGTGAACTTGTGCCAGAAACCAAGGAAGGCATTGAAAAAGTAGAATGGTGTACTAAAAAAGAAGTAAAAGAATATTTAAAGAATAGTTATGTTTCCATCCAAGATGTTTTCGATCTCAAAAAGCAAGTATAGCATCTGCTTATTTGTGCTTTCTATTTTTCTTTGTTTGCAGCAAGGGATTGCTCAAGTCGTTCTTTCCAATCAAGCGGAAATAAGTGTTCTTACTTGTTCAAAAGGTGATGACTTGTATAATACCTTCGGTCATACGGGTATTCGATTGAAAGATGAATTGAATAATCTTGATATCATTTTCAATTATGGCATGTTCTCATTTGGCGGTAGTTCTTGTAGAGATCAAACTGAATTTGGTGTCAAATTTGCACGAGGCAAATTAGAGTATTGGTTGGGTATACAGAGTTTTAACAGCTTCATGCGCAGTTATGAAAAACAAGAAAGGTGGGTTTATGCGCAAGTATTAAACTTAGCCCCCAGTCAAAAGCAGCACCTAGCTAATGCCCTGTTTGTTAATTATGAACCTGAAAACAGAGCCTATCAATATGATTTTTTCTTTGATAATTGTTCTTCGCGAGTAAGGGACATGATAGAAAGTGCTGTTGGATCAGTATTTGGCGATCAAGGCGCAGCCATTTATGAACCCACTGATCAAAGCTTTATTGATTTGATAGACCCATACATTGTCCATAGCCCGTGGTTAGATTTGGGTATGGATGTTATGCTCGGTCTACCCTCGAGCAGGAAGGCGAGCAACTATGAGTTTATGTTTCTGCCTTATCATTTGAAAGAGCAGTTTAGCTATGCGGAAGGTTTGGTAAAAGAGGAATATATGCTCTTAGATATGCCGGATAGAACGATAGGCCAATCTAGTTTTTCATGGAAGTCTCCAATTATGCTGTTCAGTTTATTGTTTATCATCGTCGCAGCTGTAAGTTATAGGAATTGGAAAAAATCAGTCCATTGGTTTTTTCTGGATCGATTATTCTTATTTGTTAGTGGTTTAATGGGATGTCTTTTTTTGTTCATGTGGTTTGGAACCGACCATTTACCAGCGCATGCCAATTTGAATATGTTTTGGGCGTTCCCTGTAAATATACTCGCCCTATTTTTTGTTAAAAATAAAAAATGGCAAATATACTTTAAGCTTCTTGCGGGCTTATGTGGATTCATTTTTTTGGCTTGGTTTCTAAATCCTCAGCAATATCATTACTCTATTCTTCCTTTGGTGGCCATGTTAATGATAAGACATTTAAAGCTTGCTGACTTTATGGATAAGCAAATAATGCAATAAGATTTTTTTGATTCGTTCAATACATATTTCATTTAAGTCAATTCCAAGCAGGATAAAAGTAGAAGGTCATTATAATAAATGATGTAGTTAGTGATTTAGCCTAAAAATAAAGTTTGGGTAAAGGCTCTAATCCTTAAACTTATCTTCAATATAGCTTAAACATAAATCTATCGTAGCTTGTATGCCTTTTTTATGTGTTCTTTCAATACCATGCGAAGCGGATACGCCCATTCCTATCAATCCGACCCGAAAGTCATTTCCTGCGCGCAGCGCAGCACTTCCATCCGAACCATAGAATGGATAAATATCCTGGCAGTAAGGGATTTTATTGACCTTAGCCAATTGCACCAATGTCTTTCTCATTTCATAATCGTAAGGGCCACTTGAATCTTTGGCACAGATACTGCACAAGGTTTCTCTACCGGCTTGCTGATCACCGACCACTGCCATGTCCAAACATAACATTTCCTCAATGGTATCAGCATAACCTGCTGCTGCCCCATGACCAACTTCCTCATAATTAGAAAAAAAGAGTTGAACCGGAACATTGCTATCTTTCAATTGGCGGGCTACTTCAAACAGAACAAAGCAACTTGCTTTATTATCCATAAACTTACTCTTTACAAAACCACTTTTTGTTTCTGTATAGTATGGCTCAAAACAAACAAAATCTCCAATTGAAACACCTAACTTTTGGACATCCTTTACATTTTCAACTTCTTCATCTATGCGAATATGCATATTTGTGATTTCGCGCTTCTTAGTGCCAGACTCCCTATTGACATGAATAGCTGGATTATCCAAAAGGAAGGTGCCCGTTAAAGTCTTGCCCTCTAGTGTATGAACGCGCACATAACAACCTTCAAAGCTTGGAAGTAAAAGCCCACCCACCTTACTAATTCGCAAAGTGCCATTTGAATTAATTTGAGAAACTATGCCACCTAAGGTATCCACGTGAGCAGCCAAAACCAGTAAAGGCTTCTCCCCCAGATTGCAAACTACAGCTCCCTTCGCCGTGAAGCGAGGGGATAAACCATAGCTACTTAATGTTTCGTGAATAAATGCACAAGCTTCCTTCGTGAAACCTGATGGTGAATCAATATTCACCAAGTGTTTAAGTAAATCCGTATTCATTTTTAATAATCTTTGATCAACTTTATTTAGAAATCGAATTTTATTCCTTGAGCTAATGGCAATTCCTTGCCATAATTAATTGTATTGGTTTGACGACGCATGTATGCTTTCCAGGCATCAGAACCAGATTCTCTTCCTCCACCAGTTTCTTTTTCTCCACCAAAAGCGCCACCTATTTCAGCGCCACTTGTTCCAATATTTACATTTGCAATACCACAATCACTTCCCGAAACACTTAAAAACTCTTCCATCTCACGCATATTTGTAGTCATAATAGCAGAGCTTAATCCTTGAGGTACATTATTTTGCATCGCAATAGCTTCATCCAAATCATTATATTTCATGATGTAAAGAATAGGTGCAAAGGTTTCATGCTGCACAATTGCATAATCATTTTCAACCTCAGCGATACAAGGTTTAACGTAACAACCACTTTCATATCCCTTACCTTCCAAAACGCCGCCTTCGACAACAAACTTTCCTCCTTGTTTCTCTACTTGTCCTAAACTATGTAAATACTGATTCACAGCATCTTTATCAATTAGCGGCCCCATATGATTGTTTTCATCCAAAGGGTCACCTATACGTATTTGGCCATAAGCCTTTTGCAAACTTGACTTAACTTTATCATACATACTCTCATGGATAATTAATCGACGAGTAGAAGTACAACGCTGTCCGCAAGTGCCTACAGCTCCAAACACCGCGCCAACTAGTGTTGAGTCGATATCGGCATTTTCAGAAATAATAATTGCATTATTCCCTCCTAACTCTAATAAACTTCTTCCTAATCTACTTCCCACAGCTGCACCAACAAGCTTACCCATTCGCGTACTTCCCGTAGCTGAAACTAAAGGAACTCTTTTGTCATTAGAAAGCAACTCACCAATTGTGTAATCTCCGTTGACAATGCAAGACACGCCTTCAGGAACATTATTCTTTTTAAATACTTTATTGATTATGTGTTGACATGCAATACTGCATAATGGCACCTTCTCAGAAGGTTTCCAAACACATACATCACCAGCTATCCATGCCAATGCCGTATTCCAGCACCAAACGGCTACTGGAAAGTTAAATGCTGAAATGATTCCCACTACTCCTAATGCATGCCACTGCTCGTACATTCGATGATTAGGTCTTTCCGAATGCATTGTTAAACCATGCAATTGGCGAGATAAGCCCACTGCAAAATCACAGATATCTATCATTTCTTGAACTTCACCATAGCCTTCTTGCAAGCTTTTACCCATTTCATACGAGACCAATTTACCTAAGGCCTCCTTGTGTGCGCGCAACTCCTCTCCAATTTGACGAACAATTTCACCACGAGCTGGTGCCGTCCATTTTCTCCACACTTTAAATCCTTCAAGAGCAACTTTCATTACCTCTTCATATTCTTCCTTGGAAGCACTAGATGAGCTAGCTATAACCTGTCCATCTACCGGCGAACTGGATATTAAAGTCTCCCCCTTACCCATCAGCCAATTACTCCCTGTACTTACTCCTGAATTACTTGATTCAATGTGCAATTCTTTTAAAAAATCTTTCATATTTACTTGAACTTTTATTTATGTAACAAAGATAAGATAAATTGCTGGTCAGTACAATGAAGTTTTTTGTACATTTAGGCAGGAAAAAAATAAAGCAATGAAGTATTTACTATATGGTGCAAATGGGTATACTGCCCAGTTAATAATAAAAGAAAGTTTAAAAGCTGGAATTCAGCCTACTTTAGCGGGTCGATCAGCGGATAAAGTGAAAAAAGTAGCTGAAAAATATAATCTAGCATACTCGGTATTTGATCTATCAAACCCTGCAAAAATTCAAGAAGAATTAAAAGACTTCACCGTGTGTCTAAACGCTGCTGGTCCATTTAGTCAGACAGCTAAGCCGATGATTGAAGCATGCATCGCAAGTGGCACACATTACATAGATATAACTGGAGAAATTGCCGTATTTGAACTAGCCAAAACCTACAACAAATCCGCTCAAGAAAAAGGAATTTGTATCATGCCGGGAATAGGCTTTGACGTAGTACCTTCAGATTGTTTAGCCAATTATTTAAAAGAGAATCTTCCTGATGCTAGTCATTTAGAGCTTGCCTTTACTTCTATTGGAGGTGGACTTTCTCATGGAACTGCTAGCACAATGATTGAAAATTTAGGAGAAGGAAGTGCTGCAAGAGTAGATGGTAAAATACAAAAAGTAGCTTTGGGCCATTTGTCTAAAAAAATAAATTTTGGGGAAGTTCAACATTACACCATGACCATACCTTGGGGAGATGTTTCTACCGCCTATACCTCTACTAAAATACCAAACATTGTAGTTTACACAGGCGTTCCTAAACGAATTACCAAAATGGTTAAATTCCAATCCTTATTCAATCCAATTTTAAAAACTACTTTGGTAAAAAAAATAGCGCAAAATTGGATAGATAAAAATCTTTATGGCCCGTCTGAAAAAGAAAACCAAACGGGAAAATCATTGCTTTGGGGTAAAGTTTGGGATAAGGACGGCAACGAGTTCTCCGCAAGACTGCAATGCAAGGAGGGTTATTTAGTTACAGCCTTGACAAGCGTAAATATTTGTACTAAAATCTTAAATGGTCAATTCAAATCTGGTTATCAAACACCCGCAAGTGCATACGGGCATGGCCTGATTTTGGAGATAGAAGGAAGTCATATGGCTGCTATTCAAACCGATAAATAGTTATTTACAATCTCGCTTATAATTCCTATTAATTTAATTAACTTTACTGCCTTTAATTTATACGTAAATACTTTAAATCTTCCCGAATGAAATTATCAGAATTTGACTTTCAATTAGAGCATGAAAAAATAGCTTATTATCCACCTAAAAAGCGAGGTACATCGAAGTTAATGGTAGTCAATAGAGCAGAAGGTACTATTGAGCATAAGACTTTTGAAAATTTCTTAGATTATTTTGATGAAGGGGATGCCGTTGTTATTAACAATACCAAAGTATTTCCTGCTCGTTTGTTTGGTCATAAAGAAAAGACTGGTGCAAAGATTGAAGTATTCTTGCTAAGAGAGTTGAATGCCGAACAACGCTTGTGGGATGTTTTAGTAGACCCTGCAAGAAAAATTAGAGTTGGGAATAAGCTATACTTTGGGGAAGATGAAACCTTAGTTGCAGAGGTGGTAGACAATACTACATCCCGTGGAAGAACGGTTCGATTCTTTTTTGATGGAGATGAGGAAGCGTATAAAAAAGCTTTATTTAGTCTTGGGAATACCCCTTTACCAAAATATATCAAGCGAGAGCCTGAAGAAGTAGATACAGAAAGATATCAAACGGTATATGCAAAGAAGACAGGCGCTGTCGCTGCGCCAACTGCAGGACTGCATTTCACGGAAGAAATGATGAAAATGTTGGAAATTAAAGGTGTGGATATTGCCGAATTAACCCTACATACAGGCTTAGGTACATTCAGATCAATTGAGGTAGAAGATTTAAGCAAACATAAAATGGATGCCGAATACTACCAAGTTAATAGTAAAGCTGTTGATGTAGTGAATCGAGCGATGAATGGTAAACGAAGAATATGCGCTGTTGGAACGACATCTATGCGATCAATGGAAAGTTCAGTTTCTGCTCATGATCAATTAAAGGTTTCAGAAGGATGGACAAATCTTTTTATTCACCCTCCGTATGCTTTTAAAATAGCCAATTGTTTATTAACCAATTTTCACCTACCTAAATCTAGTTTAATCATTATGGTAAGTGCTTTTGCAGGACATGAACTAACGCTAAGAGCTTATGAAGAAGCGATTAAGAATGACTACCGATTTTACTCATACGGAGATGCCATGTTAGTTATTTAGGCCAACATTTATTTAGTAAAAAAATAATTTTAACGGAGTTATTCGTTTTATCTAAATCATGAAGACTCTTCACCTCCTTTTTTTTATTTTGACATTCACGCTTGGTGCTGCTCAGCAGCAAGAAGAAGATATTAAAGTTTCCCGGATAAATCCTCCTGATACCAGCAAAATTGAATATTTTGATGAAAAGACGTTTGACTTGTATTACAAACCTAGTTGGTTTCATAAGGATTCTTTAGTTATGGCTAATATATATATGCCTAAACATGAAATCCCAAAATTAAGTGACGAAGAGATAATGGATAAAATGGATAAGATCCCTACCCTCTTTCCATTCACTTTTAACCATGTTGTCAAACAACATATTGATCAATTTTCTACTAGCCGAAGACAACTCATAGCACGTAGCCTTGGCTTAGGTGAATTCTATTTCCCCATTTTTGAAGAAGTACTGAGTAAGCATGGCTTACCCCTTGTATTAAAGTATTTACCCATCATAGAGTCTAACTTAAATCCCTTCGCGGTATCCCATGCAGGTGCGCTAGGCTTATGGCAATTTATGCCTAGAACAGGGAAAAGCTTAGGCCTAGAGCAAAATGATTATTTCGATGAACGACGAGACATCTATCAAGCCACTGAGGCAGCGGCACAATACTTAAAGACCTTATATGGCATATATGGTGATTGGCTATTAGCCTTATCCGCATACAACGCTGGACCAGGAAATGTAAATAAAGCAATTGGTTTGTCTGGGGGCAAGACTACATTTTGGGAGATTAGGCCCTATTTACCCCGAGAAACAAGAACCTATATTCCTAAGTTTACCGCTTGTGTATTTACAATGGAAGAATATGAATATTATGAAATTCTAGCTCAAAGACCTTCCGTAGAAATCTTCGTAACAGATACCACCTTGATAAAAGATAAACTAAGTATTCGTTATATAGCAGAGCTAACCGGAATTGATAGCACCTATTTGCAATTCATTAACCCCGCGCTAAAAGCAGGTATTATTCCAAAGAGTGAAGACGGATATACGCTTAATGTACCTATTGATTATGTCGGTCAATTTGCGGCGCTTAAAGATTCTATGCAAAATGACCCTTATCTCGCTGAAATAAAGGCAAAGGTTTCTAAGGTTGTGGTGCCTAAATACTTAGTTTACAAAGTAAAGAATGGAGACACCCTCGGTCATATTGCAGTTAAGCATGGCGTAGGAGTTTCACAAATTAAAAAATGGAACTCCCTGAAAAGTGATAAACTTCAAATAGGACAAAAACTTATACTCTACATTTAATAAACCACCTTAAACTTTCTTCTTACGCTCTGAGTACCATCACTTAAAAGTACCAGGTATATACCCTCGTTGTAATTTTGAGTACTCCATTTTAATTTGTGACTTCCTGAAGTGAAACGCTCATTCGCTATGGTTTCTATATGATTACCTATTAAATCAAACACCCGAATACTTAGATGTGAATTATTTCTCATTTTAATGTTTATCTGCACCTTTCCATTACTTGGATTTGGATAAGGGTAAGCCACATCAAAGCCTTCTAGCTCCATAGGACCAGCAATCCCCACATTGTAGTTTTTAGTGGAGAATATGCCTCTACCATGCGTAGCAACCA
>MDTC01210652.1_pt1 | contig 47431 bp, 47 predicted proteins | sample 811181 | NCBI WGS metagenome assembly MDTC01 (sample SAMN05326644, study PRJNA326480) | marine metagenome | isolation source: seawater | place: Pacific Ocean: North | collected 2011 | reverse complement strand
TTAATTCGATAAGAATTAATTTTTTGGGATTTAATTTTATAATTTGTCGAGATATCTCTGAACCAATAGAGCCTCCTGCACCAGAGACCATTACAACTTTTGAATTAATATTTTTAGATAATAATTCAAAATTTGGTTGAACCTGTTCTCTACTTAAAAGATCTTCAATATTTAAATCTTTAATATCTGATACAGATACTTTGCCCTGAACAATATCTTGAATGCTTGGTAATGTTTTAACAATTATTTTATATTTATTTAAATTATTAATAATTTGATTTCTTTTTTGCCTACTAATTAAAGGAAGAGCTAGTAAGATTATATCTATATTTTTTATGTTAATTAATTTTTCTATTTTTATTGGGTCATAAATCATTTGACCTAATAAAATTTGACTATGAAATTGAGGGTTATCATCTAAAAAACCAACTACTCTCATCTCTAAATTATTTTCTAAACTAGTTAATAGCTGCCTTCCAGCATTACCTGCTCCATAAATTAATACATTAGTTTTATTTTTAGTTTTTTTAAAATTAGCTGAATATAAAAACTTAATAGCTATTCTTGAAGATGAAATTACTAAAAATAATAAAATAGGTTGAATAATACCAATAGATCTTGGAATACCTTGAATTCCATAAATTCCAATCACCACAAAATAAAATAATGAATAAATAAAAGTTGCTATAAAGACTGTAAATATTATTGATGAGCCTGCATAACGAAAAATAGTTTTATACATTCCCATTAACCAAAATATTGGGATTACTAACAATACTGAAATTAATACAGCTAAAGCTGTTACATCGTTAATTTTAATAAATTGTTCTAATCTTAAATAAAATGCTAGCCAGGTGCATAAAATGCATAAAACTATATCTATGATCATTACTATGATCCTTTTTGTATACCGAGGTAGATTAATAATATTTTTAGATATTTCTGGTAAAATTGGCATAATATTTATTCAAAGGTTTATAACCAATAATAAAGCACAAATATTAAAAGACAATAACATTGAAATTTTATTATAATTATTGACTATAATAAGTGTATTTTTTTATTTTTTAAACCTATAACTTTGAAAATGACCTTGGCAATTTTGATTTGAGGTGCCATTAAAACATAAAAATTATTCTAGACACATTAATTTAAATAAAAATTTATTTCTAATTAATAATTTGTAAAATGGTTTTAAAAATATAATTAAAATAATTAAATAAACTCATCTTCTTAATCATTTTTTGATCTGTTTTGGACAACAGTATAGGAGTTTTCATATTTATTCCCAATATTTGCGCAAGCCCAGTTATCCCAGGCTTAACTTTAAATATTTTTCTTTTTTTACGTTCACTAATTAATTTTTTCTGATTTAACAAACAAGGTCTGGGCCCAACTAAGCTCATATCACCTATAAGTACGTTAAATAACTGTGGGATTTCATCTAGTTTGGATTTTCTTAAAAAATATCCAAATGAAGTTAATTTTACATCTTTTAATAAATGTGTTCCAATTGACTTTGTATTAATTGGCATGGTTCTAAATTTTACTAATAAAAAAGATTTTAGATTTTGACCAAATCGCTTTTGTATAAACAAAGGTGAACCATTATCAATTAAACCTAAAATAAATATTAAAATTAACAAGGGAGATAAAAAAATTAAACCTATTAGTGAAAATAAAAAATCAAAAATACGTATCATCAATTATAACCCTAAATAATGCTACTATAACACTTAAATTATTATAAACACTCTTTTGAAGTTTAAATTTCTTATTTGAATTTAATTGATACAGGGACATCTTTTTTTTTGATTAATATCATTATCTTACGATTATATTTATAGTTTGGTGAGAAATCATTAATTTTTTCGATTACATCTTTTTTTTTAAAATTGAAAGGTGATGAAAATAAATCAAAAGTTCTAAAATCACCAGTGACTATATCATGATTAATAATATTTGTTTCGATGTGTGTTGTCGTTAAAAGATACTTATATTGAGTTCTACGGAGATTTTTAAGAAATTTATTAATATCTTTATAGGATAAATGAAATAAACAATCCCTTACCATTAACAAATCACATTTTGGAAGTTTATCGCTACAAATATTTTTAACTTCAAATTTAATTTTTTTAGAAGAAAAATTTTTTTTATTTTTCTTTATGATCTGAGGTACGATATCTATTCCAACATAATTTATATCCAATTTATTTAATATTTTTCTCATCCAATTAAGGTCTCCACATGGAGCATCAACAAAAGTATTTATTTTAAATTTTTTTAAATTTTTTTTCAGCCATAATGATAAATTTTTTGTCTGTTTAACTTCACTTCCCTCTCCACTTTTACTTTCTTTAGAGCTCCATAAATTTTTATTATAAATAATGATAAATCTATCCTTGATTTCGTTATGATTTAGCATCTTTTTATATTCTATTTTATTAAGAACATTCTTATATGTAATCTTACTAATTAAGCCTACTATTCTAGAAATTTTTTTTGAAAACCAAGAAAAAGTATTTGTAATATTAGTTGAATAATTTTTTTTATTACTAGAATTCATTTTTACTGTTTTATACTTAATTTTGTTTATATAAATACTAATTTATTATGATTATGTATAATTATAAAAAAGTTAAAGTTAAAGCAAAGTAGAACAACATTTTGGTTAACTAACCTTATAAAGAAAGATCTAATAAGATTACGATGGTAAAATTAAAAAGAGTAATATGGCTTCAATCAATTTATAATGAAAAAATTTTAAGAAAATCTAAAGCTATAAGTCCTGCTTCAAATTTATGGCAAAATAATTTTCTAAAAAATCTAAAAAAACAAAAAATTAAAATTTTTACGATTGGTCATTATTTTGAACCAGCATGGCCAAAAGGACAATTATTTATTAATACTAAAAAAACTGATCTTGTAAAAGATTACGATTTTAAAATAATTAATTATATAAACTTACCTTTTTTAAGAAATATTTTTTTATTTTTAAAATACATTAAAATTTTAACTTTTTTAAAATTCAAAGAAGGGGATCTTGTTTTAGCATATAATCGTTCAGTCATTACTAACGTGATGAAGATAATAAATAAAATTAGATCAATACCTTTTGTGGTAGTTATTGCAGATCTAAAATATCCAAAAAAATCAAATGGATATGTTTTTCTTAGCTGGAGATACTTTAAAAAAATAAAGATTAAAGAGCCTAAATATTTTTTAGATGGAGGTATTAATGAAATTTCTATTAAAAAAAGTGAAAAAAAAATAAAGAAAAAAAATAAAATTATTTTATACTCTGGAACAATTGGGGGACATGCTGGCCTAGAAATTTTAATAAAAGCATTTAAAAAAATAAAGTTAAATAATTTAGAACTTTGGATTTGTGGTCAAGGCAATGATAAAAAAATAGAGTCTCTTTTAAAGGAGGATAAAAGGATCAAATTTTTTGGTTTTGTTTCTAACTCTAAATTAATAAAAATCTGTAACCAAGCTGATATATTTGTAAATCCTAGACCTATAAACATTAATCAGTATAATTTTCCATCTAAACTATTATTCTACTTAAATTTTAAGAAACCCATAATTTCAACTAAGTGTGGTCTTAATCCTAAATATGATAAGGTTATATACTTTCTTAAAAATGATAAGATAAAAAATTTAAAGATGAAAATTGAAGATTTATTATTAATTAACAAAAGAGATTTACTTTTATTAGAAAAAAAAATTAAAAGATTTAACAGTTACAACTCTTGGAAATTTCAAACAAATAAATTTATTATTTGGTTAAATAAAAATTTTTCATTTTGATAAAAATATAATTTTAAAAATTTTTTATTTATTATTTACTATAACCATTCGTTTAATTCCCTCTTTTACACTGAATGGTGGTGTCCAATTTAATATCTTTTTTGTATAACTATTATCTACTCGTAAAGATCCGGTTAACCGACTAATTTCTTTTTGTTTACCAAAAATAAAACATAAAGATTTTAGTAAAAATAAAGGTATAGGAAATAAATAGGTTTTTTGCTTCATCGATGAAGCAATTAGTTTTATAAGATCAGGGCTAGATAAATCTTCGCCATCTGAAGCTAAAAAAGTTTTTCCACCAGCTTCTGGATGATCAATACAACAAATCAATAAATCAACTAAATTTTCTAATCCAATCATAGAGCGTTGATTTTTAACCGTACTAATAGGAAGGGGTACGCCCAACTTTACCATCTTTATCAATCTTGCTAAATTTCCTTTTACATTTGGACCGTAAACTAAAGGTAAGCGTACCACAGTAACCTGTAATTGAGTTTTGGCTGATACTTCCCATAATACTTTTTCAGCTTCAAATTTTGAAATTGCATAGGGATCTTTGGGATTTGGTATATCGTTAATTGAAAACACATCTTGTTTTTGGTTATTTGAATTCGTACTTTTTTTTTTATAAGTAGTTTCTTCTCCATTTACTTTAATTGAGCTTAAAAATATTAATTTTTTAACACCAGCTTCTGCTGCTTTAACCGCAAGTTTTCTAGTGCTTTCAACATTTGCTAAGCGATAAGTATTTAACACATTTGTTTTTGTTTCATTCATAATATGAGCTCTACCCGCACAATGAATAATACAATCAATATCATCAAGTACATCTTTCCAATTTTTTGCAACATTAATGTCTTCCACATTTATATATTCAGCCTTTGTATCTTCAGAAATTGAGTTAAGAGACCTAACAGTGCCTCGAACTAATCTTTCTGATTTTGATAAAGTTTTGAAAAGTGCTTGTCCAATAAATCCTGTAGCTCCTGTTATTAAAATTCTAGACATTTTTTAAAATAAAATTACGTCTTTTAATTTATTAACAAATTTTTCCATAGAAAATTTTTTTTTTAGGTTTTTACGATCTGAATCTATAAGATTGTTATCAATAGTATTATTTTCAATTTTAAAAAAAATATCAGTAATATTCTCTACATTTGGTTTGACTACAAGACCAACTTTATTTTTTCTTACCCACCTAGCTACACTTGTATCTTCACCACATATTGCTAAAACTTTTGCATTAACACATGTGTATGTTGATAGCTTGCTTGGAAACGCATATTGGGTAATTTGATCTTCTATTGGAGCTAACGCCCATTCATAACTACTTGAAATTATGGCAGCCCGATCTGAAGAAACAATGCCAAAATATTTAACTGATGTGTTGTCTTTAGATAATTTCAGAATTTTATCCGCATAAATTCCTCCCCCAGCAAACACAAACTTTAACTTACCACCTTCTCGTATATATTGTTCTATTGATTTTATTAATAGTGGAACTCTTTGAAGTCTACCTAGGTTACCAGTAAATGAAAATCCATTTCTTTTAATTCCTGAGATAGTGTCATTGAATTCGACTGAAGGATTTTCAATAATCATAATTTTTTTTTTAGTATTAGAGCGCTTAATAATCTCAGATTTCATCTGCTCATTTAAGGTAATCAATAAACTTGCGTAGCGCATAGTAAGATTATCAAATGTTTTCAATAATTTAAAAAGTAAAGAATTAATTTTTAAGATAGTGTTGGTTGCCTCGGGGTGGATATCTTGTAAATGATAGATATATTTAGTGTTAGTAATTTTTGAATATATTAAAACAATAAATGGCACTAAAACAGGTGGATCAGTTGAGATGTAAATTTTTTTAGGTCTAGTTTTTATTAAAACAAAAAATACCCAAAACATGAAGAATAAAGAGTCTAATATTCTTTTTAAAAGATTACTTGAAGAATTAGAAAATGACTTAGTTGTAAAGAACTTTATTCCTATACCTCGCTTTAACTCTTTCAAACTTTGTTTTATATTTTTAGTTTGATTTTGTGCTATAATTCCAACTTTTTGATTTACAGAAAGGCTTTCAGCTAAACGTAATAGTGCTTCGCCAATGACTGGATAAATTGGCCAAAAACTTCTATTGATAATTACAAGATCATAACGAACCACAATTACTTTTTCCAAACTTTTCTATTAATATAATCAATATAACTGTGAATTATGCGTACAATTTTTTCACTCACATTAGGAACATCATAATCTTTTACTAAAGATAAAGTTCTCTTATTAGCCTTAGATTGCTTTTCCAATATCATCAATCCTTGTTGAATCCTGTCTGTTTCTAAACCAACCATCATTACTGAAGACTCCTCCATACCTTCAGGTCGCTCATGAGTCTCTCGAATATTTAGTGCTGGGAAATTTAGAATTGAAGACTCCTCTGTAATTGTTCCGCTATCAGATAATGTGGTTTTGGCATTCATTTGTAAATTTACATAATCATAAAAACCCAAGGGTTTTAATAGATTAACTTTGTTACTAAATTTTTTATTATAAAAATTCAATTTTTTTTGTGTTCGAGGGTGGGTAGATACAATAATAGGCACATTGTATCTTTTTGCCAAAAAGTTAATCATTTTAAAAAGTTTTTCAAAATTAACATTATTCTCTATATTTTCTTCACGATGTGCACTTATTAAAAAGTAGTTTTTTTTTTTTAATTTTAATTTTGAAGTAATATTTGATTTTTTTATTTTTGGTAAATAGTAATTGATTACTTCGTACATTGGACTACCTATTTTAATTATTTGATCAGATGGCAAACCTTCTTTTAAAAGATATTCTCGAGCTATTGAGCTGTACGTCAAATTAATATCTGCGACATGATCAACAATTCGACGATTAATTTCCTCTGGAACACGTTGATCAAAGCATCTATTACCTGCCTCCATATGAAAAATAGGTATCTTTTGCTTTTTAGCTGGAATTACAGACAAACAGCTATTTGTATCTCCTAAAACTAACAATGCATCAGGTTTAATTTTTTCCAAAATATTATCAGTTTCAGAAATTATAGTTCCAATAGTTTCACTAACACTTTTATTTTTATTTCCACTATTTAAAAAAAAATCTGGTTTTCTAATTTTTAAATCATTAAAAAAAATTTGATTTAATTCATAATCATAATTTTGACCAGTATGAATCAAAATATGTTCACAATATATATCTAAAATTGAAAAAATACGTGATAATCTTATTATTTCTGGTCGCGTGCCAACTATTGATACAATTTTTATTTTTTTTTTATTCATTTTCATATTTGATAAGAAAATGTATCTGGATTTGCTGGATCATATATTTCATTAGCCCAAAGCATTACAATCAATTCTTCATTTCCAATATTAGTTATACTGTGACTCCATCCTGGGATAGTTTCAACAATCTCAGGTTTTTCACTATTTACATTTAATTCGTATTTAACTTTAGTATCCATATGCAAAAACTTAAAACAAGCTTTTCCTTTAACGACTAGAAACTTTTCTGTTTTAGTATGATGATAATGTTCGCCACGTGTTACCCCTGGAAAAGCTGTAAAATATGAAAATTGTCCGCAATTTTGAGTTTTCAATATTTCTACAAAGGCACCTCTTTTATCTTTGTTTAAAGCTATTGAATATGAAAAATTTTCTTTTGGCAAATAACTTACATAAGTCGAGTATAACGCTCTTATCAATCCGGTACCAACATTTTCTAAAACTTTAGATTTGCTAACTTGTTTAAAAGCATAAAGTTGTTTTGCAAGTTCTCCTACAGTTATTTTGTAAGCAGGTGATATAAACTCGTAAACTTTTAAATTTTTTTTCTTAGATGAGTCTTCAATTAGCTCGATAAATCGTTTAATTACGTCATCGATGTATATCAATTCTAAAAAATTATTTTCATTGTCAATATTTATAGGAATTTCTCGAGCTATGTTATGGCAAAAAGTAGCTACAACTGAATTATAGTTTGGTCTACACCATTTGCCAAAAACATTAGATAAACGAAATATATGAACAGGATTTTTAAAATCTTTATTTAAAGAAAGTAATAATTCTTCTGCTCCCTGTTTGCTTAGTCCATAAGATGAGTTACTACCAGCATGAATAGAAGAAGTGTAAACTATAGGTATTTTGCGTTTAGCTTCTTCAATAGCTTTACAAAGGATTTTAGTAAAGTCAGTATTATATTTATAGAAGTCATCAATATTTTCAGAACGATTTATACCAGCTAAATGAAATATAAAATCAACTTTTTTAACAATCTTAAATAACATTGAAACATCATGTTCTTTATCAAAACAAATTATTTCAATATCTTTTCTCTCTTTTAAAAATAGTTTTAAATTTTTTCCAATAAAACCTTTTGATCCTGTAATTAAAATCTTTAGCATCTTATTCTTCCTAATCTGTAAGCTCACCTTTAATAATTCTTTGTATAAATTTTACTTTTTTAAGAAGGTTTTGTGTCTGTTTTAAATTTAATTGAATAGTATTATGAGAATTATATTCTTTTGATTTTGAAATTTTAGTTTCACCTATTTCTACAAACTTTTTATAGTTTAAATCTCGAATATCTGGTAAAATACAAAAATAGTTTTTTAAATCTTTTGCTCTCACCATTTCTTCTCTACTCAGCAATACCTCAAATAATTTCTCTCCATGTCGTGTACCTATTATTTCAACTGGATGATTTGGTCTGTCTAATAAATTTTTTATTGCATCAGCTAAAGTTTTCATATTGGCTGATGGTGCCTTCTGCACAAAAATTTCTCCTGCTTTTCCATTTTTAAAGGCATAAACAACTAAATTAATTGCATCTTCTAATGTCATCATAAATCTAGTCATATTTGGATCAGTAATAGTTATGGGCTTTTTACTACGGAGCTGTTCAGTAAAAAGAGGTATAACTGATCCACGAGAAGCCATAACATTGCCATATCTAACAATATTTATAATTGTTTTATTTTTCAAAAGTGATTTTTGTATAGCCACTTTTTCCATCATCGCTTTACTAATTCCCATTGCGTTAATTGGGTATACTGCTTTATCTGTGCTTAAAACAATTACCCTTGCAACATTTGAGTTAATAGCAGCTTCTAAAACATTTTCGGTGCCCAAAATATTTGTTTTTACTGCTTCAATAGGGTGAAATTCACATGACGGAACTTGCTTTAGTGCTGCGGCGTGAAAAATATAGTCAGTACCCCTAATTGAATTAAGAACTGAACTATAATCTCTTACATCTCCTATATAAAATTTTATTTTCGAATTATTATACTTTTTACGCATGTCATCCTGTTTTTTTTCGTCTCGGCTGAAAATTCGAATCTCATTAACTTCACTTTTTAAAAAGCGTTGCAAAACTGCATTGCCAAAAGAACCTGTACCACCGGTAATAAGAATTATTTTATTTTTAAACATTAAATTTTTTCATTATTAGTTGTATTTGTAAAAAGATCAATTTTTTGCTTATTTGTGGGGTAGTTTATCAAAACTGCTTTATATTTTCCTTTAAAAACAAACAGGCTTCCAGCTGCTGCGCCAACTATATCAAAATGACTAATTAGTTCTTCTATGTGTTTTAATGAGCCAGCTCCTCCCAAAAAAGTTATGGGCACTTTAGCTAAAGATTTAACTTTTGAAGCCAGGCCTAAGTCATAACCTTGCATTAAACCATCTTTATCTATTGAATTTATTACAATTTCGCCAACACCTGACTCTTGAAAAAATTTGATTACAGAAAAAGGATCCTCACTATAAGAAATATTAGCATTATGTGAACGTATTTCATATTTTTCTGAAAAAGTACTTTTTGTTTTAAACAAATCTAATATCACTACAATTGACTGACTTCCTACCGCAGAAACTAACTCTTTTACCAAGGAAGGTTTTTTAATTGCAGCAGCACTGACTGCAACTTTTTCAACTCCCATATCTACTAATTGAGTTACTTGTTTAACTGAGGTAACACCTCCACCATAACATAATGGCATACGACATTCTGCTGCTAATTTTTCTATTAAATTAAAGTTTGGTTCCATAGAATGTGTGGTAGCACCTATGTCTAACACAATCAATTCATCAGCTTTTTTTTCGTTAAAGATTTTAACTGCATTAATTGGATCACCAATATATTTTTGATCTTTAAATTTTACAGTTTTAACTAAAGCATCTTTATAAATTAATAAACATGGAATAATTCTTGGACGCAACATATCAAAGTTTTGAAAAGTTTATTAAAAGTTCCTCACCCCATTTATGACTTTTTTCTGGATGAAATTGAGCACCATGAATATGATTATGAGAAACTACTGCATCGAAATCAAATCCATAGCTCGAAGTTGCAGATACTATAGATTTATTTTTAGCATCAAAATAATAAGAGTGTAAAAAATAGAATTGTGGCAATTCTTTATTTTCTTTAATAGAAAATAAAATTGATTTTTTTAAATTTAATGTGTTCCATCCCATATGTGGTAATGGTAATTTTGAAAATTGTGGATTATTTGAAAAAGCACGAACTTTTCCAGGTATCCACCCTAGACCTGGTAAAGTTCCTTCATCTGACTCCTCGGCCAGCATCTGCATACCAACACAAATACCCAACAAAGGAACTTTTGAACCTAGCACTAATTCCTCTAAGGGTGCTCTTATACCTGAACTATTCAATTTTTTCATAGCATGGTCAAAATGACCAACACCTGGTAAAATTAAATGTGTTGCTAAATTTAAATTTTTTTTTGTAGATGCACGTCCAGCTTTAATACCCAATCTTTTAAATAAATTAAGAAATGCTTGGATATTACCAACACCATAATCAACAATACATATCATCTAAAATACCTACGTTCCAATCCAAGAAATCGCATCACATTAGCTCCTAAACTGATAATCCAACGTTTATTTTTATAGTGATAATAATATTTTTTCTTAATTTCAAAAAGATCTTGTAATTCATCTTTTGATAAGTCTAATTTGTGAGCCACATATTCAAATTCCTGTTTTAAAAAATTTTCATCCATTTCAGAAGAGGATATTCTTTTTATTGCTTCATCACGATCCATTTGATCTGTCATGATTAAACTTGAAAAATGAGCCTTACGCTTGTCAAAACCAAAACGTTTTGGGAGCCAATAGTCCTCATAAAAACGAGTAAATCGAGACTCATGATGCTTGTGTTTGAAAGGTTGCCAATCGTATTTATTTTTTAGCTCATTTTCTGCATCTTTCTTAACATAATTTACCAAATTAAGAGGATATACAGTTTTCATACCTAAAATTTTTTGATACCAGAGTTTTGAAATTATTGTATCAACTAGATTAAAGTTATTCTCTTTTCCATCACCATACAGCTGCCAAATATTTTTGAATAAACTTTTATCAATTCCTAAATACCCACCCCATTCCTCTGGCTCTCTACAACATTCGGTAGAAAAGTTTGAGCCAGTAATAATATATTTAATCTTATATTTTACTGCAAACTTATATAATTCAGAAAAAAAAACTGCATCTTGAACTAAATCTTGATCTGGAATTCCAGATTTCAAAAAAGCAACTTGCATTCGTTTAATTGCATCCCAATTAGCGACCTCTGTATATAAATCAAGACCTAAACCATCTACCAGTTTTTCAATATTACCAACAGCTTGGTCGGTATTCCATCCCGCGTCAACATGAAATAGTAATGGTCTTAAACCCATTTTTTCTTTCGCAATATACGCAGCATACGAGCTATCTAAACCTCCACTCAAACCAATAATACAGTCAAAATCTTTACTTTTACCACTATTACAAATACTTTTTGCTAAATTAGATAATAATTTCTCATTTTGAATTAAATTTTTCCAATTTGGTTTAATATTTAGATCAAAATTATTGCAATATTCACATAAACCTTTGGAGTCGAACTTTATTTTTACATCTGACGTATCCATTATACATCTTGAACATATCTTCTGTAAATTTTTCACAATGTAATTAATTTTTTATTAAAATAATCATTATCTTATATACTAAATGATTTTCTATAAGTACTTAAAAATTATTTTGATATTTTATTAATTAATTTACAAAATTGCTGAACATTCTCTTCCCAGCTGTATCTTAAGGATATTTTTTTTGCCTCTTTGGATTTTATTTTTCTAAGATCTTTATTTTTAATAAATAATTCAATTTGATTTGATAACTGCAAATCATTTTTAGGATTAAAGTAAAGTCCACCATTTTTCAATATTTCAGGTAAACTACTTTTATTTGAACATACTATAGGCATTCCAATTGCCATCGCTTCTACTAATGAGATTCCAAAAGTTTCTGAACTAGATGCAAAAACAAATATATCAGATTTACACAAAATTTTAATAACATCTTTATGATTAACTTCGCCAACAAAATTATTTTTGTTAATTGATAAATTTTGATTAATAATATTGTGATATAAACTTAAATTATTCTTATAGTCTCCAATAAACTTTATATCTAAATTTCTATATTTTTTTGTAAGTCGCGAATAAGCTTTTGCTACAGTTAGATGATTTTTGTAATAAAATAAGGGAGAGACATACACTATCTTTATTTTCTTTTTTTTTTTGTGGTTCCATGAAAGATTATTAGAATTTTTTTTACCTAATCTTTGTATTTTTTTTTCAATACCATGATATATGATATTAAAATTTAGTTTATTTTTTAAATCTTTAGAAATAATCTTTTTACTAAAATTACTTAAAAATATTACTTCATCAGCATAGTTCATTGCTCGAATTTGTAAAATTCTAATTACATATAATCTAATTTTTTCTATGCTAAAAGAAATTTGATTTAATGCTTCTTTATCAAAGCTTAAAATGTCTTGATTAAAAACAATTGATTTTGAATAATTGCAAAAAGTTGTAGCGTCAGCCGAAAACAAAATATCAATATTTTTTTTTTTTAAATAAATGGGTAATAATATTAATTGCCAAATAATTTGGAATAAAATATTTTTTTCTAAGAAAGGATGACTGTATTTTATTAAAAAAGGTTTATTAGGAATTTGTTTTAATATTTCTTTTTGAGAAAAAATAATAATTTCTTTAACATTTGTATTTTTTAAATTTAAATTTTTTATAAAGTTTTTTAAATAAGCTACAGCTCCTCCAGATCTGTTTCTAGATGCATCGATAACAATTTTCATATTTCTTTTTTTAACATAAAACTAACTCTGTAAATCTCATCTTAACAAGGCAAAGGTATGTAATATTTTTCAATAATAAATAAACATTTTTATAAGTTGTTTATTATTTTGTAATAACTATTTACCCAGTTTGATATCGTAAATTTTGAACCCAACTTAATACTTTCTCTAAACATAATATCTAATTTTCTATCTGACAGTACAGACGCATCTTGTAAACATTTTGTTAGTGTTGATGTAGATGCAACATCACATAAAAAAGAATTTTTTTTATTTGATAATTCTGGTCTGTTACCAACTATATTGGTAATTATAAGGCCACAACCACATAAAGTCGCTTCATTTACAACCAACGGCCAATGGTCTGAATAAGTAGGCAAAACTAGAAATCTTGATTTTCTCATTAACTTGGATATCTCTTCTGGTTTTTTAAAGCTGTAATATTTAATATTTGGGTGTTTTGGAATTAATTTTTTTAAAGGTCCATTACCAACAATAATTAATTTCCAATTTTTATTGTTGGCTAAAAAAATTTTGAAACTATTTAAAAGTTCTAACAACCCCTTTCCTCTAATTAATTGTCCAACAAATAAAAAGGTTTGGGGTCTTTTGGCAATAGTTAGTCCTTTTTTATAAATCCTCTCATTTGAAACATACAAATTTTGAAATATATTTTTTTTTAACAAACCATATGATGTCATTAACTTTAAACCTAAATTTCCAGGTACCCAAGCAGCATCAAAGAATTTTAAATATCTAATTCGATAAACTATTGAACCAATCAATTGTCTCAAATTTCCTTTGTATGGATTATCAGATAATAAGATAATCTTTCCCCCATTATTTTTAACTTCTCTACCTAAGTTTGATAAAGATTTTTTATACCATCCGGCTTGAAAATAAATATCAGGAATTTTTAATCCTAAATCTTTCCAAGTTAAATATTGATCTTTTACCCAATGAATCTTTTTACCAATAATTTTATCTAATCCCTTTATTGGTAAATGAGATTTAATAGAGACAATTTCTATTTCTGGATTATCTTTTACTATTTCTCTTAGTGGATAAGCCGCATATTTTGGTAGATGATTCCATGAAAATACAATTCTCATTTATTCAATTTTTTCTCCCAATTCCATGCTGATTTAATCATCTTTTCAAGGTTATATTTTGGTATCCAATTTAAATATTTTTTTGATTTATTACAGTTTGACCATAATTCTGCAACGTCACCTTCCCTTTTTTTAACAAATTTAAATGGTATAGAAATTCCTGTAACTCTCTCAAATTCATTAACTAACTCAAGTATTGAAGTTCCTTTTCCAACTCCAATATTGAATTTATAATATTTTTTTTTATTTTTTTTAATAAATGGAATACATTTAATATGAGCTTCAGCAACATCATTAACATGAACAAAATCTCTAACACATGTTCCATCTTTTGTATTATAATTATTTCCAAAAATATTTAAATTTTTTTTAATTCCAATTGCAGTTTGAGTAATATATGGCAAGATATGTATTGGATTTTTTACTGGTCTTTCTCCTATTAAGCCAGATTCGTGAGCTCCAATTGGATTGAAATATCTTAAACTTACAATACTAAGATTTTCTTCTTTAGCCACATCCATTAGAATTTCTTCACCAATTTTTTTTGTTTTGCCATAAGGAGATGGTGATATACCAAGTGGCATGTCCTCTGTTATGGGTAATTTTTTTGGATACCCATAAACTGTTGATGATGATGAAAATATTAATCCAGAATTGTATTTTTTCGCAATTTCAATAATATTAATCAACGAAGTTAAATTGTTACTATAATATTTTAGAGGCTGCTCAAGTGATTCTGGAACATATATCAATGAAGCAAAATGAATAATGCAATCTATTTTATTATATTTTTTTAAAATTTTTTTTAAATCATTTAAGTTTGTAATATCTAAATTGTGAAATTTAAAATTTTTTTTGGCTATCTTCGTAATTTTTTTTTTTGTACCTAAATCTGAATTGATTAAATTATCTAAACAGATAACCTCATAATTTTTTTTAAGTAATTTAACAATTGTATGAGATCCAATATAACCTAGACCACCAGTAACAAGAATTTTCATAAATTAACCATATAGAAATTATTTATTTTATAATCATAAATTTTGAAAAACTATTAATAAATTTTTTAATAAAGGTTCTTTTTTAAAAGACAAAAATCTAAGAATTAAACTTAAAATACTCATCTTTTTTTTGGGTTACAAAACCCTTTCCCTGATTTATCTCCTAAATGGTTATCTTTGACTAATTTTTTTAGAGTTTTACTTACACAAATTCTTTTATTATTCTCATTAGATAAATTTTCAATAATAGATAAAACTGTATCATTACCAATAAAATCAGATAGTTTTAAGGGTCCCATTGGCATTCCAATATTTTTTTCAAAAATATTATTTAGATCTTCTTTATTAATAACTCCTTCTTCAACTAATTTAATAGACTCATTTATCATTGGTATTAATATTCTATTTACTGCAAAACCATTAACATCTTTTACATAAATTATTTCTTTATCAATTAATTTGATAAACTCAAAAAGTTTTTCTATTATTTTTCTATTGAATTTTTCATCTATTATCAATTCTACATATTTAGTATTCCATAATGGATTAAAAAAATGAATACAGCAAAATCTATCTGGATATTTAATATTTCCAATTAATTGTTTTTGCGTTAACGATGATGTATTGCTTGATATAATAATGTCAGAATTTAATTTTTCAGACAAATTCTTTAATAGATTGGATTTACTTTTAAGATTTTCTATAATTGACTCTATAACTATGGAACATTTATTAAATTCATCATAATCCTCTACTACAACAATCTTTTCAGCCATTTCATTGTTGAAATTTTTTTTTAATAATCTGCAATTAATTTTTAATTTTTTAAGAAAAATGTTTTTATCAAATTTTTTTTTTTTTACCTGTTTTGACATAAATTTTTTCAATATGTTCAAAGCAACATAAATATTGCGATAGTCCCTCACCCATAATGCCGTATCCAATTATCCCAATATTCATTTTAATTCCAAGGTTCCCAATTATCATGATTTTGAATAAATCTAAACCTTATTCCATTTCTTCTCAATTGATCTTTAAATATATTTGAATTATTACCACATGATCCTATGATTTCTTTTTTTACAATATGAAAAAAAGTTTTTTGATTTTTGTGTTTGAAAAAAATAATCTCTTCATTTTCAATAAAATTTATTTCGTATTCATTTGAATTCTTTATCTCTTTTCTGTCAAAAAATTGAGAAATAATGTTATTAATTATTAATTTTTTTTGACCTTTAGAGATTAATTTTGGTAAATAATTCTTTTTTATTACCTTAGCTGGAGAGCCTGCTATTAGCGCATTGCTTGGAACATTTTTTGTAATAAAAGATCTAGCAGAAGCAATCACTTGATTTCCTATTACAACACCTGGATTAACCCATGCATTTGGAAGCCATACATTATTTCCAATTTTAATACCTTTCCATTGTATAGGAGATCCCAAATTATATGAATCTAAATAAGCTCCATGTGTGACTACTTTAGTTTCAATCCCTAACCCAACTTCTTGCCCAATTTCAACACCTTGAGCTATATCGATTAATGAATAAGGCCCCATATGAAACCAATCGCCAGTGATTAATTTTGCTTTTTGATCAAAATATGAGCCACCACCAATATATGCATATCTATTTATAAAGGACTCTTTGCCAATATAGACATATTTTCCCTCTATCTTAACACCTTCGGAAATTACAGTTCTGTCATCAATTTTACCCTCTTGAACATCTATTTGGGCACTTTTATGGATTTTACAATCTTTTCCAATTTCAATCATAAAAATTATAAAAACTTAAATTCTTCAAAAAAAGCTTCTGAAACTTTTATGCCTCTACTATAAGCAAAAAAATTATTGTGAAAACTTTCTATATACTTGTCGCTAAAGTATTCATGAAATTGCTGAGATTTGTGAAATTTTAAACTTTTTTTTTTTATAACCAAATAATCTTTCACATCTATATATAGATTTGCCTTAAAATCATTTGACGATGATACAGATTGATACCTAATTAAATTTATAGCTAATCTTCTTGAAGCCGTTTTGACAATATCATAAACTAAAGAATGTTCGTTATGAGTATCATTAGGGTCATGAACTAAAATTTCATCTGGGTTAATATCAATAATTAATTTTCTAATTTTATTAGAAATTTTTTCAAAATCTTGAATCTTTATACCTTTGTTGCTTCTATAGTTAAAATTTATATCATTTATACATTTTAAGGCCTTTTCACTTTCTCTAATTCTATTTATCCCGCTAGTTGTATCCTTTAATGACCCGCTACTAGCAATAAATACTGAAACTTTTGATTTTTTTTCTTTATTTTCTTTTAATAAATATCCTAAGCATGAAATCTCTATATCATCAGGATGCGCTGCAATTGCAAGAATGTTTTTCATTTAATATAGTTAATATATTTTTGTAGCGATAAATTCAAATTAAAAAATTTTCTTCTTAAGGCTTTTTTCATCTTGTTATTGTTAGGCTGCCTCCGTCTCATATCTCCTCTAGGTAATGCAGGCAAGTATTTTAATTTGGAAGTTGAATTTGTTAATTTAATAATTTTTTTTGCTAAATTGATTATTTTATACTCGGTATTAGATCCGATATTTAAAATCTCATTAACGTATAAATTTTTTTCAAAACAATTAATTATTGTTTCAATGTTGTCATCTATATATAAAAAAGTTCGTGTTTGTAAACCATCTCCATAAATTGGAATTGGTAGATTCTTTAACGCTAATTTTACAAATTTTGGAATAACAAAATCTTCTGACTGATTTGGGCCGAATGTGTTAAAAAACCTAAATATAGTATAATTTAAATTAAATTTTTCTTGGAAAATTTTAACATAATTTTCAGATATATTTTTGACAACAGAATATGGGATTTTAGAATTCAGTGGAGAATTTTCCTCATGAAGTGGAAGTTTAACAGGTTCCCCATAAATTTCAGAAGAAGAAGAATAAAAAAAACGCTTAATTTTATATTTAACACTTAGATCAAGTAAATACTTAGTTCCATTTATATCATTCATAACTTTTAAAGGAAACTGTTGGGTTCTTTTAACCCCGACAACTGCTGCAAAATGAAATACAAAATTAATGTTATATAATTTAAATATATTTGAAATCTTTATTTTATTATTTACATCTCCAAAAATAAACTTAAAATTTTTATAATCTTTATTTGGTAATTTTTCTTTTGTTCCAGTTGATAAATTATCTATTCCTATGACATTATATTTTTTATTTAACAACGATAATGCCAGATAACTTCCAATATTACCTGCAACGCCTGTAACTAAAATATAATTTTTCATTTATTTATAGTAATATCTTTTATTAAGCATTTATAATTTTTTTATCGCTACCAGAATATCTTCCTCTGGTATCTAATATCAACTTAGCATGATCGTAAATTAGATTATAATCTATAGAGTCATGGTCAGTTGCAATTACCACTAAATCATAATTTGAAATTTTTTTTGGCCCTAAGTTGATACTTTTATGAAATTTTTTATTTAAAAAATCAAATTTAAAATACTTGATATAGGGGTCATGAAAATTAATTATAGCTTTATTTTCACTGAATAAATTAATTAACTTGATTGATGGTGACTCTCTCACATCATCAACATTCTTTTTATATGCTATACCTATAAATAATACTTTAAGATTATTTAGAATTTTTCCTCTATAGTTTAATTCCTCTAAAAGCTTATCTAATATCCAATAAGACATTTCTTTATTAATTGCTTGAGCTAAATTAATAAATCTAGTTTCAATAGAAAACTGTTTAGCTTTCCAGGTCAAATAATTTGGATCAATAGGAATACAATGACCACCAACTCCAGGACCAGGATAATAAGGTGTAAATCCAAATGGTTTGGTTTTAGCAGCTTGAATAACCTCATGGATATCTATCTTCATTTTATCACATATTATTTTCATTTCATTCACAAGACCAATATTGATTAATCTATAAATATTTTCATGAAGTTTAGTCATTTCAGCAACTCTTAAAGAACTCACTGGAATAACTTTTTTAATAGCTTTAGAATAAATACATAATGCTACCTCTAGGCATTCTTTTGAATAACCCCCAACTATTTTTGGTATAGTTCTGGTAGAATAGCTTTCATTTCCTGGGTCTTCTCTTTCTGGCGAATAACACACAAATATATCTTTTCCAATGACGAAACCTTGTCTAAGCAATATTGGAATTACTTCTTCTTCTGTAGTTCCTGGATAAGTTGTGCTTTCAATTGATAGTAATTGTCCTTTTTTAAGATATGTTTTAATTGATTCTATTGACTTAATTAGATATTTAAGCTCAGGCTGACTATATTTGGTAAGTGGAGTGGGCACACATACTATTATAATGTCAGTATTTTTAATTTTAGAAAAATCAGCTGTTACTTCAAATCCTTGTGATATTGCATTATCAATATTCTTTGAAGAAATTGACCAAATATAACTTTTTTTTTTTTTAATTTTTTCAATTTTTTTACTATCAATATCAAACCCAATAACTTTAAAGCCACTATTAATAAAATTTAAAGCAAGTGGCATTCCAACATAACCTAATCCCATAATTCCTATTACGGCTGATTTATTATTAATCCTATTTATGATATTTTTTTTATTTTTCATTATTTAAAATAATTTATACTTAGAAATATTTCCTATTATATATAAAATTATATTTTATTTTGTAACTTATCTAAATAAAGGCAAACTGTAATAATAATAAATTGAGTTGCAACATAACCTGTCAATAAACCATAAAACACACTATTTCCAACAGATAATAATAAAAAAGTTAAAATAAATAATCTTGAGTCTGGAATTTTACTATATAAAAAAATTATTAATAATAATACACTAATCAAGCCAATCAAGCCAAGAGCACCCAACCAATATCCATATTCTGAGTCAAAAAATACATCATACCTACCACCTATCATTAAATTTAACAAATTTACATTTTCAATATAGTTAAGTAAGATTCTTATTTTTATATTCAAACTTCCCATTTCTGTAAATCCTACTAAAATTTTATCTTTTATTGATAGTGCAGCTAAAAAAATTATTCCTAACATCATTATTTTTAAAAAATTTTTTTCTTTTTTATAAGATAAAACTTTTAATAAAAAAAATGCTAGAAAACTGACCATAACAGTTCTTGTGTCTGTTAAAATTATAGAAACAATAACTAAAAAAACTGTAAAAGAATAAAAAAAGACTCTTGTGTAAGAAAAATTTTCTAAAGTAATTAAAAATATAAAAAAATATATTATCACAAGAGATGCTAAAACATTAGGATTATAATAAAGTCCCCCAGATCTATAATTACCAATTTGACTAAATGAAGTAATAGGTCCTTCATCCCAAACCCAGCCCCACGTATGAGCGTAAAATATTTCTCTAAAATCTAAGATAAAAGAATTGTTAAACACAATAAATAATTGGGTTATGACCAGATAAAAAATAATAAAAAAACTTAAATTATTTAAATATTTAAAATTAAGCTTTAAATTGAAAGGATAAAATATAATTAATAATAACAAATAAACAAATCTGATAAGATTTTCCGCTGAATAAAAAGTGGTTAATATAATGCTTGGTATTAAAAGCATTAACATAATTAACTTGAAACCATAATTTTTAAAATTCAGTCTAAAAAATAAAACATAAACTAAAGAAGAAATTGATATTAAAACTGCCGCCTTTGCAAAATCTTTTGGAATAATAGGTGAAATCAAACAAAAGGAAATTATGATACTATCAAGAGTACTTTTTCTAATTTTCATTCAATATTTTTTGATTTTTAAATTCTGTATAAATATTATTGGCATTATTATAAATTTTTTTTGAATATGATATATTTACTTGTTTTTTATTCGAGTTTTTGAAATGATTTTGATTTAATTTCTCAATCTTCTTTAGATTGGCTTGTTTTGCTAATATTTTTATATAATTTTGATTAGTTAATTCTTCATAAATTACAAAAAAACAATTTTTATTGAATTTATAATTTCTTAGGATTTTTTGATAAAATAAAGACCATTGTTCCAGCCAATAGTCAATTTCATTAAAATCATTGTTAAAAGACCCCTCATTCCAAGGTTTATGGTCAAGACCAAACTCATTGTGTCCAAGATAATTCATATAACGTCTTACAAAATCATCATTTTTTTGTAGTTTACTAAAATGTAAATGTTGATTTAAAAGAGAATATGCATGTTGTAGAGGCTCTCTTATAGTAATTAAAAATTTAGAATTGGGTAATATTGAACTAATTAGGTCTATTCTTTTAAAATTTAGGTTATTTTTACTTAAATATCGGTCTTTTTGCTCAGAAATTAAAATCAATTCCAAATAATTAAGTAATTCTTTTTTTATAAATGTTTCATCATTGTTAAAAAAAATTTCATCTAAGGCTTCTGGGCTGTTAATGTCAAAATTAATACCATCATTGTGTATTCTTTCTTTTTTTTCTAAAATCTTATTTTGATGAAATATTTTTGAAAAATTAGGAGACAAAATAAATGGCATATTTTTATAAATTAGAGATGCAAAACTATTTGAGGAATATAAAAAATTTAATAAACTAGTGGTTCCAGATCTTGGGAGACCCGTGATAAAAATATGTGATTGATTTTTTATATCTAAATCTTTTAAAAAAATCATTTTTTCAATTTCAAATAATGATTTATTAATAAATTTTTTTTTCAAAACAAAATCATGTAAAAATTTTTGGATTAAACTATAATTTTGCATATATATTTTTTTAATTGATGATAAATTATAATAAATAAAGTCAGTTCAATAATACCAAAAATAGAAAAAAGTAAATAAAAAAAAGAATGAAATAAAAAATCTAAAAGAAAAATAAAAAAAGATATTAAGATTAAAATTAAAATTATTTTAAATGAAGTTATGAATAAAAATTTTGAGTAAAATAATATAACTTTTTCTTTTCTTAAATCTGATACTTTCTTAAATGTAAAAACTTTAATTATTTTTGGATAAATCTTTAAATTTGATCTTATTATTTTTAAGAATTTTATATATCTTAAAAATTCATATAAAAAAATCGAGAGACAAATTAATAATAATTGATTAATCAACTTTATTTAATTGATTTTCTTTTTTTTCTTTTTTTTTAAAAAGTCTCTTAAGTGGAAACCATATCAATCCAAATATTGCAGCAAAAATTGCAACTATTATCCCAAGCGTTGCTGCAATTACACCTCCTCCAATACCAGGACCTAAATAAGCATAAGCTGGTGACAATTTAAATAAAAATAAAAAAATTATAAAAATTAGTTTGTACATTTTTTAGTTTTTAATAACATTTTAAAATTTTTAATAAATATTTCATCCTCTATAATCCTGAACCAATTGACACGTCCAATTTCTCCATTTTTATCTTTATTAACAAATTCCCATTCTTTTTCACCATTTTTATTAAATAAAATAATTCTTCCATGAATAGTTTCTTCAATAATTAGTGATCCATCTTTCAAAATATCTGATAATCCATTAGTCCTTGTTTTAAAATTTTCTTTCTTAATTTTATCATTAAACAACTTTCTAAAATTATTAGTTTCAAAATTATAAATCAATATTTCAGAATGTTCATTGTTCTTCAGAAAATTATTATTGTTAAAAATAGAAATTTTTTTATCTGATATTATATCAACGTCATGTTGTTGAGAAAATGGACCTGTTATGTAATTAATTATTTTATTTATGCTTGGTCTGTAATGAATTATTGCTGATTGATTTCTTATACTTAAAAACAAATCACCTTTTTTCCAATATTGAGTATCACTCAGTGCTGGCTCAATATCATTTAAATGTATTGGATCTCTATCACCTGTTAAATAAGAATTTAAAGCAAAATTAACGGGGAAAATTTTATTTTCAATTAAAATTTCAATTACACTTTTTTTGTAAAGAATTTTTCCATCTGTACTTATTTTAATTACCGAGTCATCATCAAATTCATCTAAATCATATTTTATCACATACTTTGATTTAGGATTCATGTGACCTGGTACCCATAAATTTCCATCATGATCCAACATTCTACTATGATGAAACATTTCTTCATCATTGATCCATTCAAGTTTTGAACATACATCAATTTTAAATTCTGGGGTATCACCACTATTACTGATGAGGGAGCCATTCTCTAAAATTAGAGGGTGCTTGTATTGAAATCTAATAGGAGAATTGTTTATCATAATTTTAGGAAATTCTTCTGTGTTTTTTACCTGTTTAAGCCAATGTGCTATATCATGCTTGTAAGTATGAATAGTTTCAAAATTATTTAAATCAATAACATCAACAACAGATCTGTTTAATATATTGTCATACCTAGGTAAAATTAAAAGAACATTTCTTTGTTTTTGAATAAATCGTTCAAATCTTTTTTTTTGTTTATGTTTTAATAATGGTGCTGGTTTATTTAGATTAAAATTTTTATATTTAATTATGTGGCCCACATTTTTTGGAATTTCAGAAATAACAACAGCCACATCTTGTAATATTGGTAATCTTTTTCCACCAAGATAATGATGTCTTAGTATTGATCCAAATAATATCAATCCAATAAATGATAAAAATAAAACTAAAAATACAGGATATGTAAAAAATTTTTTAAACATTCTAAATTAGAAAATACTTATATTATGTAAATTTACAATATTTTATTAATTTAATAATTATTTTAATAGTCTGAATTTTAAAATTTAGTTGCTTCAATAAACATTGACTCTAATCCTTTTCGTGGAAGTTTATTATTATCAATATCAAGTGAGGAAAAAGGGAAATCTTTAATATGACTTGTTTTAGCTGTAACTCTTTTAACGTCAACAAAACCAGCTGCTTCAAGGGTTTTTTTTAATGTATAAAAATCCCATAGCCAATGGTGGAGCTCGCCTATGCCAGCCAAACTAACATTTTGATCACGAAAAGCTTTTGGTAGAGCTAATAAAAAAATTCTAATCCTATATTTTTCTATCCTCCTTAGTATTGCAGATAAAAAATAATTTAATTTTTTTATTAATGTGTCATTTGCACTTCTCGTCTCTAATTCTTTACTAGCTAAATCTTCACCAGTCCGTTTATATATAAAATCTATCATTTGCTTATCTTGATTTTTTTGATTGCTAATTTTTTTATATAAATGACCTAATTCTCCACCGCTGTTATTTCTCACACATTGATCTATCATTTCTAAAACTAAAAAATTTGCTTTCGCATGTTCTTCTTTTTTTCGAAAAAAAAGATAGTTGTTAGCCATCTCTTCTAAATCTGGAAGCACTAATCGGATGATCCCCCCTGGTTTTAAAACTCTAAAACATTCTTGTAAAAAAAAAATTACTTTTGATTTTGGAATATGTTCTAAAAAATGAGATGAGTAAACTAAATCTGCTATTTCTTGATCTAATGGCAATCGCTGAAGCAAATTGGCTTGTTGTACGCTCTTAGTTGAGCTTTCATAATCTAGATTTATCCAGTTAGAGTTATCAACATAGACTGAGCCACATGCTAAATTAATATATAGAGATTTCATTAAACTTTAATACTTAAAAAAATTATACTCATTAAAAATTTTTTATTTCTATACTTTACCTGATTTTGATAATACTTCGTTGTAGATGTTTATATAGTTTTCTGCAATTTTAATTTCTGAAAATTTTAAAACTGAATTTTTTCGTGCTTTTTCTCTTAAATTCATATCAGAACTATTTGTTATAACCCAAGAAATACCATTTGCTAAATCAAATGTGTCAAACGCTTTTGCAAGATAACCTGTTTCTTTATGTTCAACTATATCTGATAAACCTCCAACGTTAAATGAAACAATTGGAACGCCGCAAGCTTGTGCTTCAACACCAGTATTTGGAAGATTATCTTGTCTTGATGGAATTATGATTGCATCAACTGAATTGTAAACTAAACTCAAACTTATATCGTCATGCAGGTGACCCATATAATGAATTTGAAAATTATCAGGTACTAACTTTGGTCTAGTTTGACCAATAACCACTAGTTCAAGATTATTATGTTGTGTTGTATCTTTGAGTCTCTTTAAGGCTGATAAAAGCAAATCAAATCCTTTTCTAGGATCTTTTTCACCTCCAGGAGCAGCAAATAATATTAAATTTTTTGCAATCGGTAAGTTTAATTGATCACGTGCAATCTTTTTATCTATTGGTTTAAAACTCTCTATGTTTATGGGATTAGCTATTGATGTAACTGACCAACTGGACATTAAATTACTTTCACTAACACATTTTGAAAGCCATTGGCTTGGTGTAATTATTTTCATTGGTTTTTTCCAATATTTTTGCTTACGTTTCCAAGTCCAATAATTAAGATCAAAACTACTTTCATTAATAGGTCTGTTATTATTAGTATAGCCTTTACGCCACCTAAAATCATCAGTATAGTGTTCTGACCCACAAAAAGCCCACATATCATGAAGTGTCCAAACAATAGGCTTGTCAATTTTACTAATATCTTTAATTGATAACATCTCGTTTTGTATCCAATGAAGATTAACAATATCGGCATCACTATCGTTGATACGTTTTACCCAGGCAGATGGTAAAAGTGAGAGTGAGTGAATAACTTTGTTATCTATCCTTAAAATTTTATTAGTAAAATTATCAATTAATCTTGGTTTTAATTCATTAAACAATTTTTCTAATTTACTCACTGGATCTTTAATAGTCCAATCACCTGAACCTAATTTATTGACCCACATATTTGATTTGACTCCTTTTTTAAGCAAAGCTCGGTGAAGACGGTAAGCGGCTATTGATGCACCTCCAATTACATCTGAGTGACTTAAATGAATTATTTTCATTTATTAATCTATAATTTTTCTATTTCTACAAGTATTGTATGACCTGGAAAATATTTTCTTAAACCTAATTTCAAAAGCCACTGGATTGGTAAAGTTGAAAAACGATTTATTAATAAGCGTGAAAATTTTTTTCCTAAGAAAGAAAACCTATTTCTTAAATAATCATTAGTCATCCATGAGATATGATAATTTGCGAGGGGTTCGTAATGAATTGAATTAACTTTAACAGGTAATAATTTTTCTAAAGAAAAAAAAACATTTTTATCCCAATGTCCCATATGGTGAGGAGGTTGATTTAATAAATTTTCATTACTTGGATCTATTTTTCTCCATACTGCATCATTAGGCACAGAAAGGATTAATTTACCTCCTGTATTTATAAGATTAATCATATCCTTGATAAATTCTAGCGGATCAGGAACATGTTCCAATACCTGAAAAGAGCAAATATTATCATATAAATGATTAGTTTTTTTTTTTAAGTCACTTAATAATAATTCATGAATTATAAATCCTTTAGCTTTGATTCTTGCGGCACTTTTTGAGTTTAATTCAACACCATCAGCTTTATGATTTTGTTGTTTTGCAAAATCTAAAAAGTGGCCCTCTCCTGATCCAACCTCTAAAATTTTACTGTTTTTTTTGATCAAACTTAATGCTTTAACAAACTCCCATTTATTTTTCATATAATACCAGTCATACTTTTCTAGCTGTTCATACAAAGTGCTATCGCCTGCTGCTTCTTTTGGGGTATACCATCTAAATCCTGTAATTGGGCAATACCAATAATCTACTGACTTCAGGTTTTCAAATTTACTACTTAAATCAATTCCCATCTCATTTTTCCATTTTTTAGCAATTATTTTGGGATCTATACTTTTAAGAAGGATTGCTTGATTTTTTTCATCTAAAATTGAATTCATATAACTGTATTAATTATCTTATTAATAATAAAACTAATTATAGAGATTACAATTTTTATTTTTTAAATTGAAATAAATCAAATAGAGAAATATTGAATATATAAATAAAGTCTTATCTAATACCTTTGTGAATAAGATTTTTAGATAGTTTATTTAGCACATTTGCATTGTGCGTCATTTCATTATTATTTTTTTCAAATATAGGAGTAATTTTAGCTCCAACTGTTAAAAGATCTGTAATAACACCCAATCCTGGTCTACAAATTGCAGATTTTATTTTTGAATACATTTCTAAAGAAAAATCTGCACCTGATATCCAGCCAGGAGAATTTAAAGGCATTAATTCTTTATCAATATAGACATGATTGTGCTCTCCTGGACCTTCTAATAATAATTTACTAATTATTTCTTTTATTTTATAATGCAATAACTTTGTACTTCCTCCTGTAATTAATAAATCTCTAGAATTTTCAACTGAACATTTTTTTAAATAGTCTAATAGTTTTGGATTTTTATAAAGTTTGACGGGTGTAAAGTTAAGTTGATCTTTAACTTTTTGCATTGAAAAAAGTCTGCATCCTAATATTTGAGGTTTATGTTGATCAAGCAATTCTTCACAAAAATTTATGTATTTTTTTGAAGTCCCTTTTATTATATCGTGCCAAAAAAACTGGGCTGATAATATTGAACTTGGATAACGTGAGAGTATCTCAACCAAATTATCACATATAATTTTATCAAAATTTTCTAAATTTGGAATTTTTTTTAACCAAGCTACAATAGATGAAAAATCTTTTTTAAATTTTTTTGGATCAGTGTTAGTATAAAAATCGTACACAATTATATTTTTTAAGTCAATTTGTAAAATTTTTTGAATTTTTTTTAATTTTATTTTTGGAGCTAAAATAGTTACATCTTCACCAAGTTTTCTTCTTTGCAAAGCCATTAGCACACACCTACGTATATGTCCTAATCCATGGTCACAAATTATTATGGCTGTTTTTTTATTCAAAAATCTCTATTTTATTAAAGTAGACATATAACCCATCGTTGCATAGTAAAGGTTTTTTCTTTGCTCAACATCATTAGAATCTAAGAGTGACCAACCATCGAAAATTAACCTTTTTTTACCCTCTGCAGCTTTTAATAGTCCATTAGAAATATTATTTGGATGATTGTTCAAAATCAAGAAGATATCACATTTCTTAATTCCTTCTATCAAGTCAACAGAGTGAATTCCATAAGATTCCATAGTTTTATTATCAACTACCGAGTCGTAACCAAAAACTTTACATTTTTTTTTCAAAAATTCTCTTGCTATCTCAATTCCAATAGATCCTCTAAGATCATTAGTTTCTGGCAATCCCTTAAATGCAAGCCCAGCAATCATAATTGTTATTTTTGAAAATGGTTTTTTTAAAAATTTGATAAATTTTTCTACAGTTTTTATGGGATATTTACCAGCCTCGAGGTTTACTTTTCTACCAATAATAGAAAGTTGGCTTGAAAATGATTTAGGATCAAAATGAGAATAAATAAAAGGATCCTTTGTCAAGCAGTATCCTCCCACACCTGGGCTTGGTCTAGGTATTAAATTTCGAGGATAACCCTCATTTGCAGCAGCTATAATGTTGTAAGCATTAAGATTAATTTTATCAGACATTAAAGCTAATCCATTAGCAAAAGCAAAAGATAGATCGCGATAACTATTATTAATTAATTTTACAAATTCAGCTTCTTCTAGGCTGTTAACGTGTACAACACTAGGTGTTAATGATTGCCAAAAAGCAGTGGCTCGTTCAGTACAATTTTTAGAAAATCCTCCAATAATTTGTGGTAAAGATGTTAATTCTTTTAATGCTTGACCTTCAACAGTCCGCTCTGGAGCAAACGCCAAATTAAAATCTTCACCTGGAACTAAACCTGACTTCTTTTTTAACAAATTTGCTACAATATTTCGCGTAGTCCCAACAGGAACTGTTGACCTCAACATAACAAGATCGCCGCGCAATAATCTTGAGCCCACTAAATTACAAACATCTGTTAAACTTTTTAAAAATGGAAAACCATTTTTTTTAATTGGTGTTCCTACTGAAATTATCACAACTCGTGAGTGTTCTTTATCTGGACTTGTTCTAAATGAAAGCTGTTTATTTTCTATAGCTTTTCTCATCATATCAGGCAAAAGTGGTTCAAAAATATTTGGCCTACCTTTGTTTAAATTCCTTATCAATTCACTACTTATATCTATACCCCTTACAATATGTCCTCTACCTGTTAATGAAACTGCTAACGTTAATCCAACAAAACCAAGACCATAGACTTCAACATTATCTCCTTTACGTGGAAAACGATTTAGCAAAGAAAAAATATCCATTACATCGTGGACTATTCCATTTTTATCAAGCAAAGGTATAAATCGAGTTAGATCTTTTTTTCCTTCAGTACGCTTAGAAACCTTTGAACGAACTATTTTTAATATCTCATCATCCGATGAAAATATTGATGCTGTTATTGGATTTTGTATCATTACATCTTTTACTTTTTTATGCATGCTAGTTTTATTTGCTAGAAGTCTAATAATATCTGCACTGTTTAATATCCCCTTTAATTTCATTTTTTTATCAACTACTAAATTGATTTCTATGATCTTATCAGAAACTCGACCCATTCTTTTAATAACCGAGTTTAAAGAATCGTTTGGGGTTGATATTAAAACGTTTTTTTTTAATCCAATTTTCATAAAGGAGTTTCTTCCCAATTAAATATCATCTCTGATTTTTTTTGGGAATTTTCTCTTCTTAGTGAGGCAAATCTACCTCTATAATAATCTCTATTTAATAATTCATCCTTTGACAACCAACGTTCAGCTTGTCCCATCATAATTTTCCAATTAGGATTTAATTTAAATAAATGCTCTAATTGATCCTCTCTAGAAAGTTTAGAAAAATTCAATAATTCCTGAATATCACTCTTGGATATAGAAACAGGGCCATCTTTAGTTTCTTCTTTTTTTAAAACAGTAAAATGCCTTTCAATAACTTTGGCTCCACTTGTAATAGCTGCTTTAGCTGCAATAATTCCATCACGTTCCACTAAAGAATGGTCTGAAAAACCCACATTTTTACAAAATTTTTTGAGCCAGTCAATTCGATTTAAATTCATGGATTCGAGTGGTGTTGGATATTGTGTAACGCAGTGCAAAAAAGTACAATTTTTACCTTTTTCTTTTAAAATATTACTAGCATGAATTAATTCATCGTCAAAAGTAGCTCCGGTTGAAACATAAAGATATTTAAATTTCTCAGAAAGATCTTTTAATAGTTGAAATGATGCACAATCATAACTTGCCACTTTAATATGCCTAAATCCTTGCTGGAATATAGTTTCTACATCACCTCGAGTAAAACAAGTCGTCATTGGTATTACTCCTAGTGATGTTGCATACTCAACAAATCGACTATTTGTTTCATGCGAAAGTTCCAATTTTTTTAGACGGTCATATTCATTTTGCCAAGGTCTCATAATTGATAAGGTTTGGCCTTTTTCATCTTTTAACCCTTTTTCAAATTCAGGACGAAAAACTAAGTTTTTAGAATAGATATGCTGAATTTTAACATGGCTAGCACCAGCCTCCACCGCTTCATCAACCATTTGAAATAATGTTTTTGAATCACCATTATGATTTTGACAAAGTTCAGCAATAATTTCCATAATATTAACTAATAAACTTATATATTACCTTGTCAACTTTTTGTAATATAAATCGTCTCGTACTCTCTATTGCTTCTTTTGCATAACCTCCTACATGAGGTGTTAAAATAATTCTGTCTGATTTTTTTGATAATCTTAAAAGGGGAGACTGAATCTTTTTTAAATTATTCCATTTAGAATCTCCATTCAAAACATCTAAACCTATCATGCTAATTTTATTAATCTTTAAAGCTTCAATAATTGCACTTTCATCAACTAATTCACCACGAGATATATTTATAAATGTTGCTCCAGGCTTGATTGACATTATATTTTTTTTAGTCATGATTATTGGATCTCCCACTGAGTAACTAGCACTTAAAATTATATAATCTGAAGTAGAAAGTAGATTTTTTAGAGAAACGCTGCTTATTCTATTTGAAAACTTTGCTGTATTAATATTTTTATCAAAAATAAAGATATGCATTCTAAATGCCTTGGCATACTGAGCTAACATCTTTCCAATTCTACCATATCCAATTATACCAATTTTTTTTCCTGATAATTGATTTAATTGAAAACCTACTCTTTTCCAGTAGCCAGACTTAGTTTTGTTAACTAATCTTATAAGATTTCTATTACAAGCTAACAATAGTGCCCAGGCATGTTCAGCCGTACTTGTGATTTTTTTAAGAATACTAAGTTCACCACGTAAACTAATAACATGTATTTTTCTTTTTGAGGCTGCTTTAAGATCAATATGATCAAGACCTGTTGTAGGTGTTGCAAAGATTTTTAAAGATTTTGCTGATTGAAAAAACTTTTTATCAAAACTTAAACCAAGTTTACCAATTATAATTTCAAAAGAATTTTTATTTAAATAACTTATAAGTTTTTTTTCATTTGAAAAATTTTTAAACGTACAATTCCAGTGTTTTGGTAAATCATTTCTTAAACTTTTACTGTAAGCTTCTGGTTCTGTGAAAAGAACTCTTGGATAGATTTTTTTTTTGTTTAAATTATTCAAAATTTTTTTTTAATTTTTAATTGAGCAAGCTCTAAATCAATAGGTTCATCAATATTAACAGTACTATTAGGTCTCACAACTAAACCGTAAGAACTATCTCCGATTAAACTTTTTTTATTTAATAGACATTCTCGAGTTGTGACATAAATATCACCACTTCGAATATAAACTGAAGGTAAATTCTGACGAGGCATCATTGGATTTTTTAAATTTTTTACAAAAGGTATGATTTTATTTTTTTTGTTCATTTTATACATTCTATGGGGATGGGTTGGTCCAACATCAACCACACTTACAACAGAGTCAAATTTACTTTTCTGTATAAGTTTTATAGCCTTGTCTATCATGGAAGATGAACGAAAAGGATTTGTGGGTTGTAGTAAAACAACATAATTATACTTAATAGATTTTTTATTTTCCATGAAATTTAGCGCGTGAATAACAACATCTATACTTTCGGCTTTATCATTAGATAATTTTTTTGGTCTAATAAAAGGAACTAATACACCAGATTTTTTTGCAATATTTGCAATTTTAACTGAATCAGTAGATACAATAAAACTATCAAGTAATAATGACTTCTTAGCATGTTGAATTGTATATTCTATTAACGGTTTTCGATTTAAGTCTGCTATATTTTTATTAATTATTGATTTTGAACCACCTCGCGCTGGTATCACGCCTAGAACTTTATTCCTAGAATTAGACACAGCTTTTTTCATAAATGCTCAAACTTTTTAAAATTATACTATAAAAATAATAAAAACCAAATATCTAAATTCATCAAAGTATATCTCTATAAAACTTAGATACTATTTTTGCTGAAGCAGATAAATAAGTTTTTTTATAATGAATATTTTTTCTTTTAAAATTCTTATTATCAATCTTATATATTGCTTTTATCAATCTATCCTTAGTATCATTAAAATCACTTTGATAATTAAAAATTAATAAATCCTTCCTGAATAAATTTTTAGTGCCAAATGGACTTGCTAAAGGAAAAGCTTGATAAAGTAAAATATTAGCTTCAACTATTTCTAATTCTAATACCGCAGAACTATCAACAGGTAAAATGTAATATGGATTAGGTAAATTATTATATCTATTTCTATATTTTATCTTAAATTTTCCCTTTACTTTTTTTATAATTCTATTTTCTAATTCCCCGGCTTTAAATTGAACATAGGGAATTTTACCCAATTTATTTAAGCTCAATATAATCAGAGATAAGCTATGAATTTGCCTTTTAATTGCAATTGTTACACCTGTTCTAAATGCTCCTGAACTATATATAATAAAATTTTTTTCTGTATTTTTTCTTAACTTTACTTTGATTTTATGTTCTTTATTAAGAATACGTTCCTTGAGCAGAGACCCCACATAGAAATGCTTTGTATATTTTGGCAAAAAAAATTTTACAGCATGAAAATGTATTTTACTAAATGAAAAATAAGCATCACACCCGCAAAACTGTTCTTTTAAAGTCAATAATAATTTAAATAATTTTTTATAACTAAAATTATTTTTACTCTTTATCTTAATTTGAGCTTTAAAAAATAAACTTAATAAAAAAAATTTAACTTTAAAAAATGATTTCATTTTAATGTACAAAGATGAATTTATTTTAATGAATCCTTTGTTCCAATCAACTATCCAACCGTGATGTGTATTTTCGCTATGCTGAAAAACTGCTAAATTTCCACCCGAAACAGATGCTAAACCAAGTCCTAGCAAATAATCCGGGATCATATTATGATCAATAAAAATAGTTATCGATGACCATGATTTGGTTTTTATTTTTTTATAGAGATGTAAAACCTCATTAATTAATTTGAAAATCTTATTAATCTTTGAATTTTTACAACTAATATATGGTATATTATAATTTTTTAAAGTTTGAGATGCATTACCTTTGTGGAGGGTATCCATAGATACAAAAATAAATTCATTTAAAGAATATTTTTGTTGAAGACGCTTTTTAATCAAACTAAAATTTTCAATCTGCCAATCTCTAGAAACAAAAATTACAAATAGATTTTTCAATGATGCTAATTATTATTGTTTATTGTTATATATTTTAAAATTATCATAAAAATACTTAATTAATAACATCTATAAAAGTATAATTCTTGGGTGACTTTTATAAAAAAAATATTCAACATGAAGATTGTGACCTCGGCCAGCAGCAGCCCCTCTAGTATTGTCAAAATAAGTTTCTAAGTTACTAATAATTTTCATTTTTTTGCCCCAATTTATAAAGTATTCCTTATGTTTTGAATTTGGGTAGTGTCGATGATCATCAATGACTGTTTGCTTTAAAGATGATTTTGAAACTTCATCTGTACCATAAATCGTAACAACATCTGAAATTGACAAACCTAAGAGTACTGATCGCATTCCATTTGACATCATTCCACCAGAAATTTTGTTATAATAACTCAATAAATCATGATTAAAAATAATGATACCATTTTTGAAAATCTCTGAATTTTTTTTTAGGTTTATTTTATCATTTTCGTAATAATTTATATTATTGTATGTTCTTGCTAAAGTTTCATTTCCATCAAAATAAATCCAATCTTTACCTAATACTCTGTAGCTTGTTTTGGTACCTAAATGAATCGGTTCAAATTTACCTGTTCCAAGATTTATCCTTATCACATAATCATGTGAGTCAATTTCTTTACCTTTGTTTTGAAAATTTTTTAATCCAGAATTAAAAATAACAGCAGTAGTTTTGCCAGTTTTTTTTTGATTTGCTTTTATATAATTTAATTTGATAGGGTGATAAAATAGTTTTAATTCTCTATATCTTTTTAATATATCACTATATTCATGAATGTAAATTTTATCTTGATTAAAGTATATGCATATTAACACATTAATTTTATAAATGATTACATGCAATCTATAAGATAAATCATATCTTATAGTTCTTAATAATTTAAAAAAATTCATCGTTTCGATAGCTAATATTGTAATTTAGATCCTTTAAATTCATAAGATAAGAAATTTAAATAAAAATGAATTAAATATAATTTTAAATACATTGTGTTATTTTAATTAATATTATTATTTTCAAGGATTATAGTTTATATTTTTGTATTTCCAAGAATTTCACTAAATGTTCCTTCACCAACAATCTTACCTTTATCTAGTTTAAAAATAACATCACACTTTCTAACTGTGCTTAAACGATGAGCTATTATAATGATAGTCAAATCTTTTCCTAAATTGTTTACAGCATCCATAACTACTTTTTCAGTCTGGTTGTCTAAAGAGCTAGTTGCCTCATCTAAAATTAGTATTTTTGGCTCATGGTAAAGAGCTCTTGCAATTCCTATGCGTTGACGTTGACCACCTGACAGTCTAACACCACGCTCACCAATACTGGTTTGATATTGTTCGGTTAATTCATTTGTCACAAATTCATGCAAATTTGCAATTCTAGATGCTTTTTGAATTGCTTCAAGATTGATTTCATGAGACTCTAAACCAAAAGCAATATTTTTAGCAATAGTATCATCAGCTAAATAAACATGCTGTGGAACATATCCAATAGAGTTTTGCCATGATCTCAGATTTTGGCTTGAAATAATTTTACCATCAACCTCTAATTGGCCAATTTTAGGTTCAAGCAAACCAAGAATGATATCAACAGCTGTTGTTTTACCACTGCCTGTGGAACCTATTATGCCAACAGTGGTTTTAACATTTATATCGATATTAATATTATTTAAGGCTGTTCGAGATGAATTTGGATAGTCATAATGAACATTTTTTAATTTGATTGTTTTGTAAGGTATCATCCTATTTACATCTAGTTTTAAATTATTTGATTTTAGATTTTTTATATCTTCAATTAAACTATCAAGTGACGGACCAACAAATGTAAGCTGTGTGAAAGCGGCATAGATCTCTTGTAAAGCTGGCATTAAACGATATCCAGCAAAAGCATATAAACTAATTGTGGGTAAAGCTTTACCAAAACTACCTGTTTGTATTATTAAATAAAGCAATAAAACCATAATACCTCCAAAGGCTATGATTTCTAAAATATATCTAGGTAGTTGACTAATAACTTGTGAAGAAGCCATATTATCAGCATAGTTCTTAGCAGAGTTCGAAAAACGATTAACATAAATTTTTTCTAAACCTGCAAGCTTTATCTCTTTAGATGCACCAAAAGCCTCACTTAAAGTTGTAAATCGAGTTCGATTATTAAATAATCTTTCTTTCCCAATCTTACCAAGAAAGCCCCGCATAAAAATAAAAGCAATACAATAGATTGTACCAAGTAATAAACCAACTATTGTAGCAAGTTTTGGATCATTTAAAATTAATAAAGTTATAAGTGCAATAGTTATTGTTCCTTTAGCTAGTAGTTCTAACAATGGTCTTATTCCATTTCCAACTACTTGTCCTGTTTCTGATAAAATAGTTTTTCCTAGATCTGCACTATTTCGACTTAAAAACCAGCTATAGGGTTGATTAAGATATCCTTCTACTAGTCGTTTTCCCAAACTATATTCACGCATCTGCACAAATCGTACTTGAAAATAAGTTGTTAAAGCTTTGAAGCTTAGCGAGATTACAAGAAGTAAAAATACTAAAATGCCAAGAGCAATTAGAAACTGTTGAGTATTATTAACCCCAAAAAAATTTGAAGTTCTATACAAATAATTAACAATCAAATTTGTTTCAATAATTTCTGGGTTAGTAAGTACTGCCATAAAAGGTAAAATAGATGCCACACCAATCATGTCCAAAAATGCCATTATTAAAATCATTACAAAGAGCCACGCAGCACTTTTGCGCTCATTTGGTGAAAGTAAAAATAAAATTTTATTTATTGTTTGCATTAAATTTCTGACACACTAAATTATGCCAATCATAATATTTTTTATTTTTAAATAATCCAAGTGAATAAAATTAAAATTAATAAAATTCATATATTTTTTACTTTTAAAAAGTGTAAATTTTAGAAAAAACATTTTTGCAAAATAAGTAGCTTTTTTATAAAAATTTATTACGTGCTGCAGATTTTTTTATAGACAAAGCAAGTTCAAGTGCCCTCCTACCTTCCTTAATATCAGATTGGGATTGTTTTTTTTTTATCAAACATTTTAAAAAATATTTCATCTGTTCCAAATACATATTGTTGTGTTTATAGTTTTTAGGGTATCTCTTATTAATTACTTTTTGAGAATTATACAAATAAAATTCAACTTTTTTTAAAGCTGAGTCCCATTTCATTGAGCCTTTATCACCAACTAAATAAATTCCTCGCTGAAAAGGTCTTTGTATATAATCGATATGTAAATTTATTTTTAAGCCTTTTGGATAACTCATTATAACATCTGCAACATCTTCTGTTTCTATATCTAGAAATCCAGAATTTCCCATCATAGCAGCCAACTTTGAGGGCATTTTAAATAGCCAGCAGATTAAATCAATTTCATGTATAAAATCCATTATAGCTCCACCACCAAGTTTTTTTTTTGCACTATACATTTTTCTGTAATTTTCTGTGGGATGCCAATCTGGTAAATACATACCAGCCCAAAAATTACCCCACAAAATTTTTCCTATAGTTTTTTTTTTCAAATGTTTTTTTATTAATGCAGGGCCGAAGTGAAACCTCATATTGGTTCCTATATGACTTATTAATCCTTTTTTTTTTGCTTCACGCTCGATATTATCAATACCTTTCATACTTATTGCTAGAGGTTTTTCTATGAACAAATTAATATTTTTATTGATAACCTTTTTAGCATGAGCAAAATGAAGGCTGCTAGGGCTGCAAATAATTGAAGCATTTAAATCATTTAAGTCTAGCATCTCATCAAGATTATGGTAGGTCTTAATACCAAAATTTTTTTCAACTAAATTACGACGAAATTTATTTCGATTCCATGCCACTACTTTATGACCTAACTTAATTAAATTTTCAATATGTCTTTGACCGATTGAACCACAACCAATTACTGCAAATTTCATTATATACGTTATATATTAAAAAGTTTTCAATATGAGGTTTTTATTTCACTAAGTTAGTTACATAAGCTTTAATTATCAAGAAATTTAATTAAATATTAATAAAATCTGTTTAGATCAATTACTTAGAAATAAATTTTTCATATAAATATTCTGCCCTGTACCAATCATCAAAAGTATTGATATCAGAAGATCTATTTCTAGGCATATTGTAAGATTTTAGATTTCTTGGGAGCCAAGTTTTTTGTTTAAAAAACTCATTTGTTTTTACCCAACACAAACTACTATTTACACAAACAATTGTAGGTCGGTATATGTTTCCGTGTAACATATCTGGGAAAATTGGTTTTATATAATTATCTTTTAGTAGTTCATGCCCAGAAAAAAAGGGGAAATCATATTCACAGGTACTTACCACAGCATCAACATTTTCTAATAAATTATAAGAGTCAATTAAATCTGAAGGCAATGTCATCGGAGCTGTTGCCCAAAGTAAACAAAAGTTATCAAACTCAATATTGTATTTCTTATATTCGTTTAAAGTGAATTCACAAACTTGTTCAAGAGTTGCCTCATCATGTGCTAGGTATTTTGGTCTCATAAATTTTGGTGCAATTTTTGCACTTTTACACATATCAAATACTTCATTTGACTCTGTTGACACATGAACTTCATCAAATAAACCTGATTTAAGAGCGCAATCAACCATATACAAAAAAATTGGTCGTCCATGAAATATTTTAATATTTTTTTTTGGTAGTCTTTTGGAGCCAATTCTGACCGGTATTATCGCAATATTTTTTCTCATTTTACTTAACTTTAAGTTAGAGCCAGCAGTGGTAAAAAATTTCAAATTTTTCAATTTTAAATCCTACTTTTTGATACAAACGCTGAGCATAATAATTAGTTCCTTGAGTAGTTACTCTTATATTGTTTATTTTGCGTTCTTCTAGAAAAATTAAAACATTTTTTAAAAGGTTATAGCCAATCCCCTTTCCTAATTGATTTTTATCAACTCCAAATAATCCAATTTTTGCGCAGTTATTAGTAGTAAACTTTAATGTACAAAATCCTACAGGCAAGCTTTCATTACAAACAATATAAGCAATATCGTCAAATTTACCTCTTACTGAATTTTCAATCCAAATTTTGTAAAAATTTGAAACAGCACTTTTTGAAAAATTATTATCATTATAATAACGACTGTGAACGTAAAGATTATTAACAATTTGTTTCAAAATATATATATCATCAGAAGAGGCAATTCTAAATTTGTAATTTTCAGATAATGATTTATTTTGATTATTTGTTGGTTCTATTTCTCTTTTAAGTTTCACTCTGATATCAGCAAGATGAAAACCGTTTGCTTCTGCTAAATGTATGGTTTCAACATCGCTTGCCTCACATTTAAATTGTAATAACCTAACTTTATTTTGTTTGCAAAATTTAAATGCATATTTTAAATTTTCTTGATTTAGTTTGTTATCGTTAAATTGAGCTATTTTTAAACCAAAAAAATTTGTATCCCAATCTAAAATGTCAACAATTTTTAATTTTTGATTAAACATTTTTAAATTGACTTTTCACTATAATAAATTTGATATTATATTTATAACCCTACTTGAGCCTTTTCCATCAATAAGAATTTGACCATTTCTTTTAAGAGTAGAACGTTTGTCTTTAGAGTTAGCTAAGTCATTAAATGAATTTATAAAATCCACTTTTTTAAGACTCATATTTTCACAACCTAATTTTACAGCATTGTAACTCTCAAGATTTTTTAAAGTATCAAGTTGGTGTTTATATTGTGCTATTCCAATTACTGGTGTTCCTGTATACAAAGCATTAAACACTGTGATACCTCCAGAAAGAATTGCAATATCGGCTTTTGCTAATTTTTTAAAAAAATCAGGTACAAAAACTAATAATTTTATATTTAATAAATTTTTTTTTCTTAATTTTTGTATTTTTTTCTTCCAGTTATTCATTTTTTGCTTACTACCTTTGCCAACTAAAATATCAATTTTAACTCTATTATTTAAAAAAAAAACATTGTCTTTGATTGTGTCTAAAAAAAAACTAGTTAAATTTCGATGATCGTAACCACCGAATGATGCAACTATATAGCTTGTTTTTGAACTTAACTTTTTATTAGTTAATTTTTTATTTGTATTTTCAAGAAATAAATACTTATAACCAATATATCTATTATTATTATTATTTGATTTATGAAATATACCATTAATTACAACATCAGCTTTTGTAGCACCAGAACCAATATCGTCAAAGCAAACCAAACGAGATGGCAATTCTTTTATCCAATTAAATTTAGTAGACAGCCTATCAATTATTAAAACTACCGGATCTAAGTTTTTAAGAGCAATTGCTTCTTTTTTTGTATTCCAAATTAATTTGTGATCAGGGATTTTTTCAATTTGAAATCCTGAGGTTTTAATAAGACGAAATCCAATATTATAGTTTTTTGTGCGTCGACTTACAAAACTAATATCTTCAACCTTGCACTTTTTACATTTAACTAGTTCATTAGCAATAGCTATACATCTTCTAATATGGCCAGTACCAATTTCTGGTAACGTTGCCCCATCACAACGAAAAATAACTTTCTTCTTTTTTTCACCACTAATCAGATTTGCGTCTATATTGTTCAATTTTTTTCTCAACATCTCTTAGTCGCAATTCTTTTTTTCCTAGAATATCCTCAACTCTTCTTACTCCATCTGATAAATCTTTTAACACTATTGGATCAGCAGATAATGCATGGTCTGGGCCAATGTCTTTAGTATTTAAAGTAAAATGCTTTTCTATTATTTGTGCTCCTGCTACAACTGACATAATTGGAATTTCTATACCAATAGTATGATCCGAATACCCAACAGGACCTAGATGCAATTTATGAAGTAAATTTATTAAAGACAAATTGGCTTCATTAATGGGTGTTGGATAAGATGAAACACAATGTAACAATGCTAAATCACAGTTGCTTCCATCATCTTTCCCTCCAAGTGCTTTCCACGCATCATTTAACTCATCAATATTTGTCATACCAGTTGACATGATGATCGGTTTTTTTGTTTTGCTAATTCTTCTTAGTAATGATTTGTTTACGGTATCAAAGCTTGCAACCTTATACACTGGACTCTCAATACTCTCTAAGAAATCTACAGACTCGTCATCAAAAGGCGTGCTAAAAATTATAATATCTAATTCTCTCGCATAATTAAATAATTCTGAAGTTTGATTAAAACTTAGTTCACAATTTTTTAATAATTCAAAAATCGGAGATTTTTTTGGTACACGCTTTTCAGTAATATAAGTTTGCAACTTTACTGCTGAAGCCCCTGAGTCTTTAGCTGCCTTGATTAATAATTTTGCAGTTTCCATGTTACCATTATGATTAATGCCAACCTCTGCAATAATAAATACTGGATTTCCCTCTCCAACATTTTTGTGAGATATTAATATATTGTTAGTTCCCATTATAATAAGTAGTGTTTACCATGCTGTCATACCACCATCAACAACTAATGTGTGTCCATTTATATAAGACGCATCTTCTGAGAGTAAAAATAAAACTGGGCCAACTATTTCACTTAACTCAGCTAGCCGACCCATCGGACATCTCTGACTATAAAGTTTTTGAAAATCTTCTCCTTGTGGGTTCCATGGGTTTACAATTCCACCAGGTGCGATAGCATTAACACGAATTTTTGCACCATCGTTTAAAGCATTTACTGCAAAATATTTTGTCATTTGAATAACACCTGCTTTGCTTGCGCCATAGACCTCTGAATTACGTCTTGCACAATCAGTATAAATTTTTGGGTCTGGGCTAATTAAACCATAATGTGATGCAATATTTATTATTGATCCAACTTGTTTTGATTTGATACTTTGATTCATGAATATTTGCATACAAAAAAAAGTACCTTTTAAGTTTACATCTGTAACCCAATCAAAATCTTCTTCCTTACGATCTGACCAAGCCTCAAAAACACTAACACCTGCATTATTAATCTGTGTGGTAATTTTACCAAAATGGTTGAGTCCATTATTAAATGCTTTTTCAATTTCATTCTTTACTCTTATGTCAGCTTCCTGAAGTAGGATACTTTCTTTATTCCAATTGTAAAATTTAGCTATTTTATTCATTTTTTCTAATGATTGATCTATACCTAAGACTTTTGCTCCACTAATTAAAACTTCGTTCACCAAGAATTGTCCTAATTGTCCTGAAACTCCACTTATCATTACTACTTGATCGCTCAAATCAATTCTATTTTTCATAAGTATTTTTTCTAGTTATAAATTTAATATATTAACAACGAAATCTAACAATATCACTAATAACTTTTGAATATTGTGAATTGCTCATATTGTAAAATAATGGCAATCTCACAATACGCTGACTGATATCAGTAGTAATTGGACAATTATCTTTCGTAACTCTCGTTATTTTTTGTATAAATGGTGAACTGTGTAATGGCTGATAATGTGAGGTAGCTTTAATACTTAAGTTAGATAGATAATCCAAAAAAAAATTTCTTAATTTCTTATTTGGTAATAATAAATAATACATATGATAGGACTGTTTGCAATAAGGAGGTATTGTTGGTTGAACTATGTTGTTTTTATCACACCAATCTCTTAAATTTTTATTATAACCTTTCCAAATCTCTTTTCTTCTAAATTGAATTTTATTTGAAGCCTCAAGTTGATTTAACAGAACTGATGAAAGAATATCTGATAATATGTAACTTGAACCTTTATCGACCCAAGTATACTTGTCAACATCACCTCTGATAAAACTAGATCTATTTGTACCTTTTTCTCTTATAATTTCTGCTCTTGAATAAAATTTAGAACTATTTAAAATTAAAGCACCACCCTCTCCACAACTTATGTTTTTTGTTTCATGAAAGCTTTGTGTTGCTAAATGACCAATGCTTCCAAGTTTTTTTCCATAATATTCTCCAAACAATCCATGGGCATTATCTTCTATGATACATAAGTTATACTTCTCTCCAAGTTTCATTATTTCTCTCATCTCACAGGAAACTCCTGCATAGTGAACTGCCACTATAGCTTTAGTTTTTTTTGTTATCAGTTTTTCCAATTTTGTTTCATCAATATTTAAAGTGTCAGGTTTTATGTCTGCAAAAACTATTTTTGCCTTATGCATATAAAAAGCTAATGCAGTTGAAACAAACGTATAGGATGGCACTATAACCTCATCATCTGGTTGAAGATTAAGTAATATTGCAGCAATTTCTAATGCATGTGTACAAGAAGTGGTTAAATATATTTTTCCAGATATTTTTAATTTTTTTACTAATAATTTTTCAGCTTTTTTTGAAAAAGGACCATCTCCAGATGTTTGGCTATTCTCAAGGACTTTTTTAACATAGCCAAGATTATTATCTATTTTTGCATGTTGAGAAAATGGGATTATATTTTTCATATTTTTTTATTTGAATTTTTCTTTTATCAAATTTTATTTATTTGCTGTGATAAATAAGGATTTAATAATCTTGATTTAAAATATCTAATAAATATTTACCATAATCACTATTTTTTAAGGGTTTTGCTAAGCTAAGCAACTGATTTTTAGAAATATATTTTTTTTGAAAAGCTATTTCCTCTAAACAGGCAATCTTAAGTCCTTGTCGACTTTCTAGAACTTCAAAATAACTTGATGCTTCATGTAAACTATTGTGAGTTCCTGTGTCCAGCCATACGACGCCTCTAGATAAAAGCTCAACATTTAACCCACATGTATTTAAGTAAAAATTTAACATATCGGTTATTTCTGTCTCACCTCTATGAGATGGTTTAAGTTTTTTGGCAATACTCGCAGCATTTTTATCAAAAACATATAGCCCTGTTATAGCGAAATTTGACTTTGGTGACTTAGGTTTCTCCTCTATAGATACGACCTTTTGATTTTTATCAAATTCTATAACTCCATATCTTTCAGGTTTTGAAACATAATAACCAAAAACTGTTGGAATATTTTTTTCAAAGCTAGGTTTGAGATATTTACGTATAAAAGTATCGGAATGAAATATATTGTCGCCTAATATAAGACAAACTTTGTTATCACCAATAAAATTCTTACCAAGAATGAAAGCATCAGGTAAACCTAATGGCTTATTTTGAATTGCATATTCTAAATTTATACCTAATTTTGAACCATCACCTAATAAATCTTTAAACAATAAATTATCATGTGGTGTTGTAATTATTAAAATATCTCTAATATCTGCCAACATCAATGTTGATAAAGGATAATAAATCATTGGCTTATCATAAATAGGTAGCACCTGTTTTGATAATACTTTTGTTAAAGGATATAATCGAGAACCTGATCCACCTGCAAGGATAATACCTTTTATTTTTTTTTCATTCTTAATCATTTGTCACTTTACTTTATCAATTTTTTTTACTTTTAATATTTTTATATAAAAATCTATTTTTTAGGTACCATTTTACAGTTTTTTCTATTCCCATTTCAAATTTTTCTTTAGGTTTCCACTTAAGATATTTTTCTATTTTGCTTGCATCAATTGCATATCTTTGATCATGACCAGGTCTATCCTCTACAAATGTAATAAGTTGCTCATATTTTTTTACACTTTGAAATTTACTTGGTTGTAATTTATCAAGAATTTCACAAATTTTTTTCACTAGTACTATATTTTTTATTTGATTACAGCCACCCACATTATAAGTTTCACCAATTTTTCCATTAAGAGCAACTCTTAAAAGTGCTTCAACATGATCTTCGACGTATAGCCAGTCTCTAACTTGTTTTCCATTCCCATAGACTGGTAACTTTTCTCCATTTAATGCATTTAAAATAATTAAAGGTATAAGTTTTTCAGGATATTGATAAGGTCCATAATTATTGGAACAATTTGTAATTAAAGTTGGCAATTTAAATGTTCTTTGCCATGCTCTAACAAGATGATCTGAGCTAGCTTTAGATGCTGAATATGGAGAGCTCGGTGCATATGGAGTGTCTTCTTTAAAAAATTTTTTTGTATCTATTAAATCACCATAAACTTCGTCGGTCGAGACGTGAAGAAACCTAAAATTTTGTTTTTTTTTTTTTGATAAATTAGACCAGTATCTTCTTGACTCTTCAAGTAAAGAATAAGTGCCAATAATATTAGTTTTAATAAATTTACTTGGGCCATCAATTGATTTATCCACATGAGACTCGGCAGCTAAATGAATAATAATATCAGGCTTGAATATTTCTAAAACTTTTTTAACTTTGTTAGTATTACAAATGTCTATTTTTTTAAAAAAATATTTTTTATTATTTTTAATTTTTTCTAAATTTCTTAAATTGCTTGCGTATGTTAATTTATCAATATTAAACACCTTGTGACTTGTATTATTTATTAAATGTCTTACAAATGCAGATCCTATAAACCCAGCTCCACCTGTTATTAAAAATTTTTTATTCATTCTATTACTTATAATTTTTTAAAAAATCTTTGTAAGTTTTAATTAAACCATTTTTTAAGCTTGTAGTGGGATTGAAACCAAGTTTATTTATTAATTTGCTATTTAAAAGCTTTCTTGGGACACCTTCAGGTTTAGTATTATCAAATACTATTTGACCTTTATAACTCACAACTTCTTTGATATTTTCAGCAAGATTTTTTATTGTCAAATCTACTCCACTTCCAACGTTTATATGGCTACACATTAATGATGTGTGTTCATCATAACTATTTTTATCTACATTCATTAAACGAATAGATGCTCTTGCCATATCATCAACATACAAAAATTCACGTTTTGGTTTCCCAGTTCCCCAAATAACAACACTCTTTAAATTGTTTTCCTTTGCCTTATGAAAACGATAAATTAGTCCAGGAATTACATGGCTATTTTCAGGGTGATAAGTATCTCCTGGTCCATAGAGGTTTGTTGGCATGATGCAGCGGTAATCAATCCCATGACTTTTGCCATATTGACGATTGTAACTTTCGCACATCTTAATACCAGCAATTTTAGCTATAGCATATGGCTCATTAGTTGGCTCCAAGAAACCACTCAATAATTGTTCTTCACTTATTGGTTGATCCGCAAGTTTTGGATAAATACAACTTGAGCCTAAAAATAACAATTTTTTAACTCCGCCTAAAAAAGCACTGTGTATCATGTTACTCTGTATCATCAAATTTTGATAAATGAAGTCTCCTGGATAAGTGTTATTAGCATAAATACCCCCAACTTTTGCAGCTGCTAAATATACTTGATCAATTTTTTGATTTTTAAAGAAATATTGAACTTTGTCTTGATTTAATAGATCAAGGTCTAATCTATTTTTTTTGATAGTTTCGACCTCTTGATCTTTTAATAAACGAGATAAAGCAGACCCGACCATACCATTATGTCCTGCTATAAAAATTCTGGGTTTAGTCATTGTTAATTAAAATTTTTTCAATCTTATTTACTAACAAGCTGTTCATTTTTTGCTAATTTTAAATCTTCATCAACCATTTCTTTAACCAGCTGTTCAAATGATATTTTAGGACTCCATTTTAACTTTTCTTTAGCTTTGCTAGAGTCCCCTATTAAAGCTTCCACTTCTGCAGGTCTAAAGTATCTTGGGTCTATTTTAATAATATCATCGCCTTCAAAAAAACCCACTTCATCTAAATCTTTTCCACTCCATTCTATTTTCATATCCAATTGTTTTGATACTAAATTAATAAAATCTCTAACTGAAAATTGTTTACCTGTTGCTATAACAAAATCATCTGGCTTTTCTTGTTGAAGCATTAACCACTGAGCTTCCACATAGTCTTTTGCATGACCCCAGTCTCTTAATGCGTTTAAATTTCCAAGATATAATTTTTTTTGAAGTCCTAGTTTTATTCGAACAAGAGATCTTGTAATTTTTCTAGTAACAAATGTTTCTCCTCGAACAGGACTTTCATGATTAAATAAAATTCCATTACAAGCATAAATTCCATAGGCTTCTCTATAATTAACTGTTATCCAATAAGCATAAAGTTTGGCCACCCCATATGGACTTCTTGGATAGAACGGTGTTTTCTCAGTTTGTGGAGTTTCCTTTACATTGCCATAAAGCTCTGAGGTTGAGGCCTGGTAGTATTTGGTTTTTTTTTGTAATTTTAAAATTCGAATAGCCTCTAAAATTCTAAGTGCACCTATTGCATCTGAATTTGCGGTATATTCTGGTTCTTCAAAAGAAACTGCCACATGACTTTGCGCAGCCAAATTATAAATTTCATCAGGCTGTACATCTTGGATAATCCTAATTAATGAAGTTGCGTCTGTTAAATCTCCATGATGTAAAATAAAATTTCGATCAGTCTCATGAGGTTCTTGGTATAAGTGATCAATTCTATTCGTATTAATTAGAGATGTTCGTCTTTTAATACCATGAACTTTATAACCTTTATTTAACAAAAACTCAGCAAGATAAGATCCATCTTGCCCAGTTACTCCTGTTATTAATGCTTTTTTCATCAAAATTTATTAATTTAAAAACCAAATGATAATAACTGTAATTTGCTGATAATCAATTTATTGGGGAATATTTATAATAATTAATGTTTAAATATGACTTTGAATTTAACTTACATATCTACTCAAACTAAATTTTTTTCAGTGCATAAATCAAGCCAATTGAGCTATTAGTACTGGTCAGCTGCACGCATTACTGCGCTTCCACATCCAGCCTATCAACGTGGTGG
>MDTC01098182.1_pt1 | contig 47442 bp, 33 predicted proteins | sample 811181 | NCBI WGS metagenome assembly MDTC01 (sample SAMN05326644, study PRJNA326480) | marine metagenome | isolation source: seawater | place: Pacific Ocean: North | collected 2011 | reverse complement strand
TCCAGGTCTTGCACCACCTACTTGATCGTCATACGCAGGTTGCTGAATATATCCATCAAGGCTTTGTCCTGGCACTCTTGGCGTCAAACTTGTATCATTGATAGTTGCAGTAGCAGATCTACTATTAGTAGGATTACCGTTTGAATCTGTAGGATTCAAAGTTACAGTCATAGTTTCTGCACCTTCAGTTGTTGCATCTGCTAGGATTGTAGTTTTTGTCCCAGCATAAGGTGGCCCTTCGTATGTAGTTCCTCCTATTAGATTTAATATTCCATACGTGTTATCAAAATCTGTTGATGATCCTGAACTACTTGAAACTGTATATGCAACTGATATTGCTTTATCTGTATTGTTTGTATAATCTACTGAAATGGTAACTTCGTCGCCTTCATTGTAGTTTGACTTATCTAAACTTATGCTGTTGTAAATAGTAGCAGGATAATTATCTGTTATTGTTACATTAGGACTTTGTAAATCTTCTGTATCATTACCTATGCTGTCAGTTGACGCCAATTGTATTTTAAATATTTCTGTGCCTTCAGTAGCCCAGTCGCCTGTGGCTTGCATACTTACTGTTGCTGTTCCATCACTGCCTATAGTAAAAAGCGTATCTCTGTTTATAAAATCGTCAGCAGTCACAGTGCCTTGAACATTTACAAAACTATATCCTACTGTTGTACCTTGAGGAACATCTGAAGTTGATAATGTAAATGTTACAGTTGCATCGTTCAAAGTACTAGGATATTCTTGTATTTCTGCATCATTCCTTATTATTGAGTCGTATGTTCCACTAACTGCCGCTTCGTTAGCTGTTCTTGTGCTTGGAAATTGTCTACTTGTACCTGGATATATAATCCTTACACTGCCAACTCCACCACGTTGTCCATTACCTTGCGAAGGATTTCCAGTGTAAGATGTACCACTACCTCCTCCACCTAAAGCACCACCAATACCATTTTGTCCTGCTTCACCTCCAGATCCACCATTACCATCTTGGTTATAACTTCCGCCTACACCATTAGATCCTTGACCTTTATTTTGTATTCCTCCGCCGCCAGTCTGTCCAGGGCTTGTAGAACACGCACCACCACCGCCCCCGCCGCCGCCTGAACCGTTTTCACCAGCACTAAAATTATTGCCGCCTCTTGCATCACCACCATCACCACTATATCCTGCGGCACCACCACCGCCTCCACCACGCGAATAGCTTTGGCCATTACCGCCAGCGCCGCCAGTGTATCTAGTTCCTGTACCATTGGCTCCACCGCCATCACCGCCTACATTGCTTGCTGAACCGCCATAGCCTCCGTTGACAGAGCAAAGCTCGGTTGATCCTCTTTTTACACTGCTTGTTCCACCGTCGCCACCATTTTGACCTCTTCCGCCTGCTGTACCAGCATATCCTGTTCTAACTATTAATGTTTCTCCGGGAGTTACCGAAACGTTGTTCGCGTATGCTAGGCCGCCTCCGCCTCCTCCACCACCGGCGTATCCGTAGGAATTTGCACAACCTGCTCCACCGCCCCCACCGCCAATACATACAATACTAATACTTGTTACATCTGTAGGCACTGTCCAAGGGCTGAATGCCTCATTACCGTTTGTAAGTCCTGTAAATTCGACTTGTCCTATTACTGGACTGAGTGAAGTATCACCTATTGTTACTGTGGGAGATTCAAGTCCACCTGTTGCTGTTCCATTACTATCTGTAGCTGATAATACACATTTGAATGACTCTGCACCTTCTGTGATTTCGTCCTCAGCAAGTGTTACTGTAAAATCTTGTGATTGTGTAATAGGATTACTAGCACCTGTCCATGTTACTGTGCGAGTTAAACTTGCAGGAGCAAAATCGTTTGCCGCTACAGTACCTGTAACTCCTGTGAGTATAACGTCTATTGTGGTATTTTGAGCTATGTTTCTACCTGTAATTCTAAACGTACTGGCAGACCCTTCATTTACGCTACTTGCACTTTGTAGCGTCAAACTACTATAAGTCGGTGTTGTATCTACACTACTATCTGCAATGTCTACACTTACAGCATCTTCACCATTGTTAAGAGATAGGGTAAATGTTTCATTACCCTCACCTAGTGATTCGTCAGCAGTTACAGTTACATTTAGACTTGCGGCATTGCTACTCACTGTAAAACTACCTGTAAGAGAGGCACCGTCAATATCTGCACTTGATACTCCTGTTATTGTATAACCTACTCCAACACCATCTTGTACATCAGTTGTTGTAAGATTAACAGTAAAACTTTCACCTTCGTTTACACTTGCCCTACTTGCACTGACAGCATATGTAGGATCTAAACTAGTATCATTAATTGTTACTGTAATAGTATCTTCACCGTTATCTAATTCAAGACTAAATGTTTCTGCACCTTCTGTTGTTGCATCTGCTGTTACGTTAAAAGTTACATCGTCTGTTGTGCCAGTTACAAAATTACCAGTCAAACTAACACCGCCAATATCAGCACTGGACACACCTGTAATTGTGTAAGGAACTGTGGTGCCGCCTGCAACATTTGCAGTTACTAACGAGATAGTAAAACTTTCACCTTCATTTGCACTACTTGTAGTTCTGTTAAGCACATATGTTGGATTGGCTGGTGTTTGGCTTGTATCAGAAATTCCCAGATCATAAACATATTGAGCAGTTCCTGCACCAGTTGAAGGATTAGTATAATTATATGTAAATGTAATTGATAAATCCTCGGCGCCTTCTGTTGTTATATCTTCAGTAATTTCGAAATTAATACTAAAAACTCCTCTGCCAAATTGATTAATTGTTACTGGGCATGTTCCAGTAATGGGAATCGAAATATCTGCAGAGTTCACAAAGCCACCGCCTGTTGTAATGCTATAACTTACTGTCTCACCAGCTTGAGGACTGCCATCATAAATTTGAAAAAAAGCTTCAATAGTAGATCCTTCAGATACAACAGCAGTAGGTGCTGTACCGCTACTATAATCTATATAAGGATTTACAAAACTTATTTCACCTGCTGATTTTTTTACTAGTCCTGCTAATTGTGTCAGACGTGGCATTTTAACTTCCTATTGATATATTCGAAGGACCAGTAAGTGTCCACGGATTTTCTTGGCTGTATTTTGTGTATAAAAACTGTGTTGATTGTCCTAGTAGACTGTTTTGTGTATCGTCATAATCTGTATCTGATCCTGTTGTATCCATAACACCTTTACTATCTGCTAATATTCTTTGTTGTAGTTGTTCAGGAGAAAGGTCAGGAAATACTTGTAAGTAAAGACAACAAATTCCTGCTACTTGAGGAGATGCCATTGATGTGCCACTAATACTCATTTGCTTAAAATTACTATCTCCAAAATATTCAATAGGAGAAAATTTTGCACTGTTATAATCGTTACTTGTTGCACTCATTATATCACTGCCTGGTGCCCAAATGTTACATCCTGGACCTCTGCTTGAAAACACACTAGGTTTATCGTTATCTGATCCGTTTACTGCACTATCTACACTTGCTACCATAAACGCTCTAGTACTATATGGCGAGCTTCCTTGATGATAGCTTACGTTGCCACTAAAATTTACTGTATTTGCATAATCACTACCGGCACCAGTATCTATTTTATTATAATTATTACCTGCGGCAATGCATACATGTATGCCTGCATCGATCATATCTTCTATTTCAGCATCAACACTTGCTACCCTTATGCTTAATCTAGCCGCCACCGGCACACCACCGGATGTTATCCTCATAATAGGCACACCTGTAGCTTGCTCTAAACTTGCTCTATCACTATAATCAACACCGTATGTCCAAGCAGTTCCTCTATAAACACCATCTGTAGGATCACCAGTTCTTGTTGTGCCGTATCCCCAACTCATGTTTACTACAGTTGGCCTATTAGCATCTGCACCTGCTTTGTTGTTATGCCATATTCTTATAGTATCAAAAGCATTAGCTATACTAATTCCGTTGTTTGGATCACCTGAGCCTTCTAATCCTGCTAGTTTTTGACTATATACTCTTGCATTTTTTGCCCATCCAAAAGTTTTACCTACTGCTGTACCTGCACAGTGAGTGCCATGGCCATCATAGTCTGTATAAAAGTTGTCATCTTGTGTTTCGCCGCCGATGCCACTGTTAGATAACCAATCTATCTGTTGTACTCTACTGACACCATTTGCATCTTGAAACTCTGGATGATCAGGTTGTATACCACTATCCTGTACTACAAAATCTATCCCTGTACCGTCTAAGGGATATGTGTAATCACCAGTGAGTATTGTATCACTTCCAAACGGATCGTTATGTACTTCTATGCATCTACGCAATGCCCAATTGCCGTGCGTGTTATTTGTGCTTGATCCTCTATACCAAATTCCAGTCTGTCTAGCATTAAGTCCAATTTGTATATCTGTTCTTTGATCTGCAGGTATTTCAACTGCAAGCACACGTTCATCTTTTGTAAGTTCTTCTGCTTCTGCGTCACTAAGCATCCAATGGGTCATGCGTTTTGAACCCCATCTTGGATTTGCTACTTCTACTGCTCTGTTTGGAATTGGTCCCGTGCCTGTTTCTGCGGCAAGTTCAGCATCAAATGATTCTAAATCTATTCCTCTATGTACAACAACCACATATTCTTTTTCACTAGCCATAAGTTGTTAGACTCCCTAATACATTCCATGAACCGCCTGTACGTACAAGTGTAAAGACAACAACATCTGTTTGGTTTGCATTAGGTGTCGGTGCAGATGCATCTTCCCAGTTTATACTTTCAGTGCCTCCGTTTATTTGAACAGCATTAGGAAGATATGGTGATGCACCTTGATTTAATATTAATGCAACCGAAATAGTTCTGTCAGTAGTTGTTGGTACATTTGTGAAGTTTGCTGTAAAGTTTGCGGCAATGCTAGTATGGTTCCAAACACTACCTAAGTTTAGACTGTGGTCAACTGTTGAAGTTGCTCCAGTAAGTGTGTTTACTATTTCGCTAGATCTTGCTATTCCAGAAAGAAACACGCCATCTGTAGCAGATAGTGTTAAACTTGTAGAACTTGTAAAGTTAGTTACGCCTACACCATTTGTAATTACATTAGGTGCAGTTAAACTTGTTGTTGCAGTAATTTCGTCAAATGTAACATCATCTGTCGTGTTAAGACTTTGATCATATGAAGATCCTCCTCCGCCATCTTCAAATGTAAAATTGCCTGCACCATCTGTGGTTAGAACTTGGTTTGCAGTCCCGTCGGAAATTCCTAAATCAGTAAGGCTAGCTGGTATAGTAGGTTTATTTTGTATATCGTTCCAATCGCCTGTGTTGGCAACTGTAGCGAAAGTTGGTTTGCCTAATAAATCATTATACAATCCACTAAACACGTTACCAGCAACAGGCTGTACCCATTGTTGACTATCACCGTCATCAACATATACATACAAATATCCAGTTGCACTGTTATACCATAGTGCTCCTGCACTAGGTTCTGTAGGTGCCGAATCACTTGCTGTAATACTTGCTCCGCCGGAGCCTGTGCCTGATCCTGGCATACCTACTGTTATTTCTCCGCCCATTCCTGTGTGTCTAGTACAGTAATAGTAAAGAGTATTTGGTGTATTTGTTGTGATTGTTATTTGTATTGCCCTAGTTGTAGAGCTTGTAAAATCATTTAGGTATTTTTCCCTAGTTACTTCTGCGTCATCTAAAAGATATACAACACCTTCAGTATATTGGACGCCTCCACCTAATGTGCCGTTTTCTTGCACACTAAATTCTAAAGGATGAGGATTTAACGTGCCTCCTTGTGGATTAGGATAAAACAAATTGGTATAATTTGATTGATCAAATCTATATGTGTATCCTACTACAAAAGTTAAAGCAGGTGCATAGTTTGAAAAATCATTGTTAAAATAATATTTGTTTCCTACTCCGTCATTGCCTACAAATGTATTATATTTTACTGTAGCAACCTCTAAATTAGCAGTGTTTATTCTTAATCTTTCTTCGCTGAGAACTTCAAAACCACCTCGTTGTAACCCATTGTATACACGAAGTGTTTTTGTTTCCTTCTCGTAGAAAAGCTCGCCACTGGCTCCTGTATTCCTGTCCAAAAAGTCAGTTGGACGAGGTACTAATCTAATCCTATCGAATACGGGAGCTACTGGTATTGCCATAGGTTAGTCCTTAACCTAAAATGCCGTGTGCAGTGAAAGCTCTAAGTGGTCCTGGCTCGAATCTGTGTTCTGCTTCTGCGTTAGTTGATGGTGTAATACTACCTTCTGGTCTTGCTGGATCAATTGACTGTGCATATCTATCAGCTATCATTTGATCTGATTGATCAATTTCGTAACCTATTTCTACCACGACTGCGCCTGCGTGTTCGGCTGCAAATACGTTTGCTTTTTCTTGATCTGGGAATTTTCTAATTTCTTCGTAACCGTCACCATCAGGATCCCATGTGTGATAAAGCATAACGTTGTCCACTGTTGGATGCGGTTTTTTAACTGCATATGGCATATATTTTTCTCCTATTAAAGCTGGTTTGCAAAATCAGCTAAATCGTCAAATACATAGGTTTTCTTTTTGATATCCTTGTATGTATACTTATTTAGCTGTTTTTCAGTCTCACGTCCATAACCGGTTCTAACCAATACAGGTCTTGCACCTACTTTGACTGCGGCACGTAAATCGCTCATTTTATCACCAACAAAAAATCCTTGGCTCCACTTAATATCTTTATGTTCTTTGGCGCATCTTTTAAACATGCCTGCATTGGGCTTTGCATACATATCATTTTTTTGGCTACTTTCGCTATAATATATTGCATCAATACTAGGACAACCTGCTTGCCCTAATAACTCAAGCATATGATCATGAACACTATCAACATCTTCAGCAGACATTATACCTTTTTGTATACCGCCTTGATTTGTTATAATTACTATTCTATGCCCTAGTTGTCTAATCTTTGCCACAGCTTCTAAGCTACCTTCAATTGGTTTAAATTCATTAGGCGAAGTTACATATCTACATCCTTGCTCATTACCTAAATCTTGATTAATTACTCCATCTCTATCTAAACCTATTACGCATTTTGTAGGAATTACTGGAGTTGCATTAGCGACTTTATACTTATCTATCATATGTATACCAGCCTGTAATTATATATTTTTCTCCTTTGTAAATAGGATTTCCTCTATGTGGATACATATAACTTGTGGGGAAAATAACTAGTTTTCCAGCTTCAGGTTTTAATTTTACACCTTGATATAAAAATTCTGTTTCACCGCCTTCTTCTACATCATTAAGATATAACATATAATTCATTACCCTTGAACAAGACCCTATATCTGCAGCTTCTGCATGCCAGGCATGATAACCTTGATGTGGCTTTGATTTTTGTATGCTCATACCTTTTGGACTATGCTGTTCACTATTTTTTAGCATTTGATATTTTTCCATATAGGATTTTGTGTATACTTCATGCAATCTTTGATAAAAGTAATCACACAATTTGAAATCATAATGATATTGATTTTGTGTATGTGCCCAATCAAAAACAATACGTTCGTCTTGATTAACATCTAGATTATCTTGTTTATATGTAACTGCATTTCGTGCCATTACTTCAAAATGTTTTATAATTTCGTCGCAGTAATCCTTTTCGTATGCAAGAGGATATTCTTCTATTCCGTTGTAATCGTCTTTCATTTTGTGTCCTTTATATAAGGTATATATTCTTTTGCAATTATCTCATGTGTTTCTTTTGAGTAATGTTCGGTATCACCTAATTTAATTGTTTTCTTATGCTTTTTAAGAAAACTTATAGCATCTATATTTGCAATTTTAGTTGCTTGTAGTTTAGTTAACCAATTGCCTGTTTGTTCTGGTATAAAACATCTATCATTTATATTCCATAAGTGCATTTTTACATTGTTATAATTACAAATAGCATCACATGCCAAAACATCTTTGAAATAATCATATTGATCTAAATGTGTGTTTGAATAATGCCACATTCTAATATACATATGACTGCTTCGTCGGACATCAGGCTCAGCACAAAATGGTGCAGTATAACGGTTGTATGGTAGTTCGTCGTAGTCATACGATTCTGGTTTAAGATAATATTCTACAAACTTATCTTGATACAATCCTAAACTATATCTTTCAATTAGATCATCACTTTTTTCTTTTTCTATAAAATAATCAATAGGTAAAATATTGTAAGCGTCTAGATTTGGATTCATTGCAATAGCAAATCTTCCCCAGTAAGTGCTTTGAACAAATACTTCATCTATGTCATTATATTTTTGGAACGCATACGCTAAAAATCTTGGCCATAGAGAATTTCCTGCTCCAGCACTAGCCATAATAATACTAGGTTTGTTATTTTGTTTTGCATAAAATTCTGCGTAATTGTTATCTTGCCAAGGCTGAGGGGGTGCATCTGAGTGCGGGTTTGGATCTAAATATCCCATTGTATGACTACATCCTATAAAGAGGGATCTAGACAACTTGGCTATCTCCTTTTTCAACTCTATAGTTGTCTTCTATACTATCTGGTGTACTAACTTCTATAATCGTACCTTGTTCTAAACAAAGCAATTGATGAGGAAGCATTGGAGGATTGTGCCATGTATCTCCCTTTTCTAAAGGTTCTGCATCAACGTCTGCTGTTTTTGTATCAATTGTTTTTACAACAAATTTTCCGCTCAACACATACCATGTTTCGTCTTTATCTTTGTGCATGTGCATGCTAAATTTTGCACCTGTATTAAAATTTAATAATTTTCCGCAATATAAATCGTTAGTTGCAAATATTGTTTCACTACCCCAACCTTTTTCAACTGTACCTTTTAATCTACTCATTTGCTTCCTTTATACTAAAATTTGCCGCTATTGTTATTCTACGTTTTTCTGATCTCATTGGTAACACATAATGTGTCAACCAACTAGGAAATAAAATTAATGTGCCGTTTTCTAATTTGGGCATGATATGTTGATACTGCCATTTATCGAAAATTCTATTTAACCCACTAAACTTGACAGTTGCAAAATTAGGACATTCAAAAACTAAGTCTCCGCCTTCTGTATTTTTGTCCAATTCCATAATATAAATTGCACTTAAAGACCTTCCAGGAAATGCATGTTCGTGACTTTCTTGAAAATCACCTTTGCTGTAAACGTTTACCCAAAACTCATCACTATGTATTACAAAAGGCATTGTAGGTTCTAATGATTGTAAATGCTCGTCTACATAGGGCTTTATTGCTTCAAACCATGTATTCCACGGAAATTTATCATTGCTTTTATTTCGTATACTACTTTTACAATCTCCGTATGTCCATGGACTATCAAAATTATTATCGTCATTTAACATAGGTAAAAATTGTTCATAAACTTCTTTATGATTTTCGATTACAGTTGAATAAATCCAGGTTGGCCAAATAGCATCAGTTGTCATTCTCCCCAACCTCCTGCTGGTTGTTCTCGAACATCAAAGAAGAAAACTTGTGTAAGCCTGCCGCTTTCTGGTGTGTTTCCAAATCCAGATAGCAAACTTCTGTGTAGTAAATCACCTCTATACAACACAAGCCTATTGTAAACATTTCCTATTGCATCAACAAGTTCAAATTCTCCTTGTTTATCTTCCTTGAATATTCCAGTGCCTGCTTCGATAGGAGCATTTGGTGTAAGGTATAATATACCCGCCCACATAGAAGGATCTTTGTGTACCCATGTTTCTTCTCCTTCGTAACATAATTGATAACAAAAACTATCCATTAAGAATTGTGTGATTTTTACACCCATGATATCTTCAAATCTTGTTTTGCAGTACATTTGAAAATCATTATCTGTTGCATGAGATCTCTTGCCCGGAAATTCTCCACTAGTAGGAAAATCAAGTTTTATAACTTGTTCTCTAACAAGATCTGGTTTTGGTAAAAAATTATCAACTATAAAAAGACTTGTACTCATTTTAAATACTCCTCAATAGTTTGAAACTTAAATTTTAATACAGTATTTAATTTTCCTAAATTAGCACAAGTATAATTTTGATACTGATGTTTTAAGTTTTCAGGCATAGGAATATATTTTATTTTTGCATTATATTTTTTTGCAATTAAATCTGCTACTTGTTTAAAACTTACAGCTTTTCCTGTACCAATATTATATATGCCTTTTTCTTTTATGTCAAACATTTTTTCATGTATTTTACACACATCAGAAACGCATACAAAATCTCTTTTGTAGTTTTCGCTATCTGTGAAAATAGTAATTTTGCCTTCTTCTTCTGCTTGCTTAGTAAATTTTGTAATAGGGCTTGCTTGATTGCCTTTGTGTTCTTCATGAGGTCCGTAAACATTAAAATACCTAAGTCCTTGAAAAATAATTTTTGGGTGAATACCCGTTACCCATCTATCAAATAAATATTTGCTCCAAGCATATGGACTTTTAGGATCACTAGGTCCATCTTCTTTAAAATGTTTTGTGTTACCATAAACACTTGCACTCGATGCATATTGCATGTTTACATTATACTGATTACATTGATTAAACAACCATTTTGAAAATTCATAGTTGTGTAGAATTATTTTATCAACGTCTGTTTCTGTAGTAGAACTTATTGCTCCTAAATGTATGACCCAGTCGTAATCCTTTACAAGAGGCAAGTTCTCTGGATGAAAATCATATCCGGCAACTTCGTGTTTTGTTTCTAAATAGGACATTAAATTTTGTCCTATAAATCCATTATGACCTGTAATTAATATCTTCATCTATTATCCTAGTAGTACTATGTCCTTCAACTGTAGGAAAAATAACAACTTTTGCTAAATGATTTCCTACCACAGTATCAAATGTATAATCTCCGCCTTTTACTATAATATCTGGCTCTAATTTGGTTATTAACTGTAATGGTGTATCTTCTTCAAACACAATTACATCGTCAACAAAACCAAGCTCTAAGAGGCTTTCCTTGCGGGTGTCTTGTCCGTTAATGGGTCTTAAATTGCCTTTTAAGCGTTTTACACTACTATCGCTATTAATACCCACTATTAGCCTATTTCCAAGCGTTTTAGCGTGTCTTAGAAGCTTTAAATGGCCAATATGTAGTATATCAAACACACCATTAGTAAATACTACAGTGTGTTCAACATCTTCTCTTTTAAGTATATAAGTACCTGCATGTTTAACACTTTCTGTAGACCCTTTGACAGCAATCTCCAAACATTTTTTTAATCCGTATTCTTTTGTTAATCCATAAACAAATGCGGCCATAAAGCAATCACCTGCACCTGTAACATCTGATACTTCAACAGTCTCTACAGGTACTTCATATTCTTTGCTATCAATTTTAGCTATGACACTTTTGCCAGCTCTAGTTGTAATAATATTGCCGTCCCAATTTTTAAAATATTTAATATATTCTTTTTCGTTAGGCTTAACCAACCAAGCATCTTTGTATATTGACATATCTGTCTTTGGATCTACAATAATTTTACATCCAAATTTATTGATATGTTTTATAATTTTTTCTGCTTGTGTCAATGATCCTTTATTATAGTCACTTAGTATTACTATATCATAAGGACTAAAGTCTGATTGTTTTACTATTTGTAAAACAGCATCACCGTCAGCCTGTTTGTCATCATCTATTCTTGTTATGTAATGTCCGTCACATATGACTCTTGTTTTTACACTATTAGGCTGTCCTGTATTACATAGCGTAACGTCTACTCCTAAACTTTTTAAATTTTCATAAACTAATGCCGCTCCTCCCATACTAGTCTTTTCTTCAGTAAAACTTACTACAGGTACAGGAGCTTCAGGACTAATCCTTTTACTAGTACCATACAAATACTTGTCTAATATTACATCACCTATAACAAGAACTTTCATGAAAAATTGTAATCCATATATATGTTTCCAGAAACTGTCGATCCTTCGTTTCCAGGCATAACAAAATGCTCTATCATACTTGGAAAAATAACAATGTCTCCTTTTTTACATTCTGGTCTGAAGTCCAAAGGAAATCTTGGATGACCTCCCGATCCTATTTGGTTTTGTACAAGTCTATAATTAGGATTCATAAATACTGTCTTCCCTTTAGGGACACTTTCATAAATTATAAAACTCCACTGGCAGTTCGGGTGTATGTGTATATCTTGCCAATCTGTTTTGCTATATGTATTACGCCAGATTTCACCAAATCTAGGATTTTGTCCTATCAAATCTTCAGGCATAAGTTCTAATATAACAGTTTGTAAATATTCAAAAGTTTGTGGCGATATATCGTGTTCTTTACCAAAACTTGATTCGACTTCGCTTAACCATATTTTTTCTGTCGATTTGTGGGTGATATTAATTTTTTCTAAATCAACCTGTCCTATAAAGAACGGTATTGCCCACATATCATAATGCATTAGGTTCTCCAAGGTTGATTATTTTTTGGTGGTAATGGTTGAGCTCTCATTGTTTTGTATACAAGTGTTGCACGTAGTCCTTTGTAAGAATCGTTTGGTGGTAATCCGTGATGTGGAATTTTACCTTTGAATAAGAAAATACGTCCTGGCTTTGGATAAACTTTTTTCCATTCACCATCTAACTTAATTATTGTTTCTCCGCCCCATTCTTCTTTCCATTCTCTATTTACATAGTATATCCAACTAATACCATTATCACATTGACAATCTGTATGTTCAACAGTGTTATGAATCCATTGCTGACCGTTTACAAGTATTTCTCCTATTTCTAATTCAAAAGGAATCATTTGTGCAACTGCATTATAAATCATGTTCCAGCTAGAGTCATGTGCATTTGGACTGTTAGGTGGATAAATTTGCTGTTTGAACGCAGGAACTTCTGGCCAATCAGGTATTGCTCCTACATCAGTTCTTGGATCCTCTGGATAGTTACTAGTATGTCCATAAAACCAACTATACGTATTAAAAACTTGATCGTGTACATGTTCAATCACATATTGTGGGAACAAGTCATCTATAACAATCATTTGATCTTCGGCTAAATCAAAGCCTGATAAATCTTTTTCTTCTTTTCCATTAACTAACATTTTTTACCTTTGCTAAAATTTTGTGTTCTGCTATGTATAGATATTCAATATCGCTATTAGCAAGAGTTCTAAAAGCATCATCTAATGTTTCAACTAACGGTTCTCCACCTAAGTTAAATGATGTGTTGAATATAATAGGAACACCTGTCTGTTTATAGAATTCATTAATGTAGTCATAGTATAATGGATTCTGTTCTCTTGTTACCGTCTGTATACGGCATGTGCCGTCAACGTGTATAATACTTGGAATTTTTTCTTCGACACCTGGTTGGCAGTTCATTGCATACATCATATGTGGTGAATCTTTCATGCCTCTCATATCAAACCATTCTTCTGCATGTTCTGCTAAAATGGTCCCAGCAAACGGACGGAAATATTCTCTACGCTTAACTTTGTTGACATGATCTTTGCCTTTAGGATCTGTTGGGTCGTACATTAAACTTCTGTTACCTAATGCTCTTGGACCTGCTTCTGAACGTCCTTGAAACATAGCAATAATATTTTTTTCTCGCATTAATTTTACTACATCTTCTATTTCTACTTTTTCTAATGTAGCATTGTAGTCATCTGCTAGGTGTCCAATTTCTTTGTTATCATATCCATAATTTAAACCTAAATATAAACTTTCGCCAAATGGTAATACTTTTTTGTTCTGTGTTGTTTGATGATATGCAATGTAAGCGGCACCAATTGCTGTACCGGCATCACTTGATATTGGTTCAACATACAAGTTTATATCCATATCTTTTAACGTGTCTAAGTAATAATAATTTGCAACACAATTTAGTCCATAACCTCCACTTAAAACAATATTTTTGTTACCTGTACGCTCTACTGCATTCAAAATAAGTTTTAAAACTTGTTGTTGACTCTGTGTCTGCACTGCATATGCTAGATCTCTTCTGTTATCTAAATCAACTAATTCATTTTGCGGAGTATTTTGTGGTGTAATTAATTCATCAAAAAAGTTTTCATTAACTAACGCACCATTAGGATATGTAGGCCTAATAAGATTTGCATTTGCTACTGTCCATTTGCCGCCTGCATTATGATATATAGGTGGTATGTTTTCGTTTGGTTTACCATAAGGAGAAAGCCCCATAGTTTTACCTGCTTCAATAGCGGTAAATCCACAGTATTGTGTAACAGCCTCATATGCTTTTACAATACCTGCTCCGTCATCAATAATAACATCATGTGTTCCTTCTTCGTCAAATTTTTCGCTTGTCATTTCTGGAACGTGTGCCGCTCTAAATGGTCCGTTACCACCTAAATGTTTCCAAACAGTTTTTATATTATATGGATATTCGCATGTAAATATACTTTCTAATTCGTATAACATATTATCCCAGCCATCCATTTGTGCAGGCATAAATGTACCAGCTCCATCAACAATAACCGATGTAGCTGTTTCGAATCCACTTCTATAAAATGCACAGGCCGCATGTAACTTATGATGTATATGACTTAGGTCTACTACTTGCGGGTGGTTAAGCACATCTACACTAGGGCTGTTATCAATTAATCCAAGTTTACGTGCAAGTCCTGTATAAACATCGTCACCAGTAAAGTCAACTTTACCTGCTGTTTCTTCAAGTGGCTGAGTGTGTGCAATAACTAAAAAGTCAATTTTATCTGTATAATTTAAAATTTTTACCATACTTGCATATGGTCCGCCATCATATTTTTGCCTACTTAATCTTTCTTCTTCGATTGCAAATACAATTTTGCCATCCTTAAGTAAGCAGACGCCTCCGTTATGACCTCTTGTTATTGCCGCAATCCATTGACTCATTATTTTTTATCTCCGGATAAATTACTATTACCTGGTATCAACTTAGACATTTGTTTTTTTGTGTCTGGAGTTTTACTAACACTGCTTTTTCCTAAAACTTTTCTTACACTGTTGCATATTTCTTCTATTTGTTTTTCTGTAAGTTCCATAACTTCATCGTTATGCCTGTCTTGTTCTTCTTCCATTGTCAAACGTATAGGTGCGTATAATCTTTTTCCTTCACCTACGTCAATAATATCAAAATTAGGATCATCAGGATATGAAATATTGATAGGGTATGTGCTTCCTGTTACAATAGTTGCTGTGCCGCCTAATGCTTTTACCATATGTTGTCCTAAACTGTCACACCCTAAAAAATGATCAGCTACATCAATAATGCTTGACCAAATTCTTAATTCTGGAATTTGAGGTTGTGCAACAGGATACTTTGTGTTTTCACTTTCTTCTAAAGGTACAGGTATTTCACTCATTATAATAACGCCATACTCTTTTTTAAGAATATTAATTATATCAACAATATTGTTTAGCTGGAAACTTCTGCTTGTAGGATCAATTATAAAATCGCCGTGTGTTTCTGTAGATCTTCCAAAAGGTTGAACAACTAAAACTTTGTCTTTTCCAGTTTTTTGTTTTACTTCATCTACTATTGATGCCGCAGTCACCATTTCCTGTTTGTTTATATAGATATTTGGTTTGTCTAATTTGCGAACACCTTCTCCATTTATTTCAATATCAAATGCTTGTGCAAGATCACATTTTTGATTGTAGTATTCCCATATTCTATATGGTTCTGGTGTAATACAATTCCTATGTTTTATATGTTCTTCAAATAATCCTTTGTGCCAATGGTCATATGCTCTGTTATGAAGGGTAGGATGTCCTTTGTAAAAATCCATACCTGCTTCACAAACAATTATAAAGTCATCATTGGGATTTTCTTTTTGGTATAGCTCAAATGCAGGAATAGAACAGATAACTCTGCCTGCTCCTCCGTTGATAAAAAATGCAGTAGATCTTGTCAAAATAAACTCCTTATAGTGTTAAGTATAACACAAGATATTTGATAATGCAAGATATTTATTGGTAAATTTTTAGGAAAGGAGTAAAAGCGAGAGACTTACCCTCGCTTTAACATTACATAATAATTGATGTTGTATCTGGATCTATCATTCCTGTTTCTGGATCTGCACCAACTTGTATTGGTTCCATGTAATAAGCAAACAATGGTGGAATGCCATTTGATTGCATTGTATTAGGCCAGTCACGCAGTCTCTGTCTATAATCTTTCCAAGCATTTTTTAGATCAGTTGGCATGTCATCAACAATTTCTGCATCACTGTTTTTTAACAATGAATCTCTTTTTGCTCTTACATCATCCCATGTAAGATCTCTTTCAACGTCTATTCCCATGACAGTATCTCTAGGTTCTCTAGTAGGTAAAGTAGGTGTACCATCTTCGGCAAACGTAATCTTTTCTCTATCTATAAATTGATAAGGAAGTACAGGTGTTTGATATGTAAATTTTGCATATCCTGTTATATCTTTTGCTCCTGTTGGCGTTGCTTCTCCAGTATGATCCTCTTCCATTTCGTCAATAATAGGTCCTCTAAGTTGACATAATACTGGATTTTTAATGCAGTCGATTTCTACGTATCTACAATCATCTGGCACTGGTCTGCCGTCATTTTTTTCTATCTCAGTAATAGGTCCTAATTCTTCTTTGCCCGTTGCATTGTTTACAATGAAGAAAAGTTTGTCTGGACCGTCATATGTAGCTGTCCGCGTTTTTCCATCAGTAAACGTATGATCAACACACAATTCATTCGGTATATCGTATGTATATTCAAATTGTACCATTGGCATAATGTTTTCTCCTTGTTAATATATTTATTTAAAAGTACGTCAGTTTCACTAGTCCTGGACCACCGGTTCCACCCTGGCCACAACATCTACCACAATAGTTTGATGTTGCTGATTGTCCACCCATTCCGTAGGGTACAATCCAACAACCACATCTAATCCAACATACGTTTGAATTTTGTTCTGCATATCCTGTGTTTAATCTTACTGCACCTGTTGAATGCCCATTATGCTTCCAACAGTGGCAAGCCCATCCAGGATACATAAATGATGACTGTCCTTGGAAGTTACCACCGTGTGTATAACCTACGTAATCTCCACTTGAACTTGTACCGTTACATCCTGGTCTAACACAGTATGGCATAGTACTATGACACTGATCAGTCCATGCAGTGTTTGCACAGCCTAATTGCCCGCCACATGCACAGACACATAATCCATATCCACAAACAAAAGAACTACAGCCGTTACATCCATAACATTCTCTACTCAAGCATCTATAAACTCCTGCGGCACACATTCTGTATGTGCATCCAGCATTAGTCTGTACGTGCTTGCTTGTGTATGCACCACCTCCTGGTGGTTTTGTATGATGACATCTGTTACATGAACATGCCCCATTGCCGTTACCGCCTGCACCCCAAAGTTCAAATGTTGCATTTCTAGTATTTGACGGCATAGTAAACAAACAACAGCATCCTGCAGAACATCTACAAGGATTTCCGTATGTCCATTTTACACACCAATTATCTCGTACACCGTTGACAAAATTATTTGAATCAACTGCACCATCAACAATTTGACTGCTTGTAACTTTTTTGTAACTTCTATAACTTGCCATATTTTATCCTAAATATAAGTAATCCTAACTAAGCCGCCGCCACCGGTGCCTCCTTGACCGCAACAACGTCCGCAGAATGTGTTCATTGCACTCTGTCCTCCTGTGCCGTATGGAACACTCCAACAAGCACAACGCATCCAACATTGTCTAATACCTTGGCTGGATATACCTCCTATGATAGGTGCAACACCTTGATGAATTTCTTGTGGGTGACAATGACAGTATGTGCCTGCTGTACTAAATGCAGGATTTTGTGATACCACATACATATCTCCGTTGTTATGGGTAGGACATCTACAATATGCATTTGTTCCAAAACACCCATTTGACCATGCTGTATTAGCTTCTGATCTATAGCCTCCGCATGCACAGAATCCGCTTAAATTATAACCGTTCATATATGTTGTACAACCGTTACAACCTGTGCATTCACGGCTTAAACATCTGTATACTCCTGCCGCACATACACTATATGTACAACCCGGTGCAGTAGCAATGGTTTTTGTGTTATGACTTCCTCCCATAGCAGCCTTGAAATGATGACATCTATTACATGAACAAGCACCAGCTCCGTTGCCTCCTGCTCCCCATAGTTCAATTGTCATTCTACATACACCTGTTGGCACTGTCCAATTACAGCAACAACCAGATGAACATCTGCATGGAATACCATGAAACCATTTTACACCAAAATTATTCAACGTATTTGAATTGATGTCATTATCGGTTAACGTACCATTTACGAATTGATCACCGTGTACTTTCTTATAACTTGCATATGTAGCCATTAATTATTCCTTACGTAAATGTTAATTTTACAACTCCTGGTCCACCTGTACCACCTTGTCCACAACAACGTCCACAGTATGATGTCATAGCACCTTGTCCACCGTGTCCTGGAGGTGCAATCCAACAACCACAGCGTATCCAACACACAGATTGTGATGTTGCAACATTTCCTCCTAGGAAAGGAGCCGCTGTTGGTCTTACATATTGATGGTGACAATGACAGTTAAATATTCCGCTAAAATGCCCAGTGTGACTCATAATATGAAAATCACCTCTACCTGTGCCGCATCCTGGTGCAATACAACAGGTCCAACAACTCATACAATAATGTGTCCAATCTGTATTTGCATTTGCACAACGTCCGCCAACTGTACAAAGTTGACATGCATTGTATCCGCAAACATAAGATATACAACCATTACATGATGAGCAGTTTCTACTTAGGCAACGATATACCCCACCTGCACACATTCTGTATTGGCATCCGGGTGTAGTTGAAACCATTTTTGAATTGTAAGAACCGCCACCAGCACCTTGGTAATGGTGACATCTGTTACATGAGCATGCACCTTGGCCATTGCCTCCTGCCGCCCAAAGTTCAAAATAAACACGTCTAGTACATGCAGGTACTGTCCATAAACAACAACACCCTGCAGAACAACGACAAGCGTTGCCTATTAACCATTTAGTGCATAATCTATGTCTTACATCGGTACCAAGTTTATCTTCAGTAACAGTACCGTCAATAATCTGTTCGTTTGTGACTTTTTTATAACTTTCATATGTGGCCATTCAAAACTCCTATTAGATTGTAAAGATTCGCCATCCGTATGTGTCATTGTTAAACACTAATTCAAAAGCCGCGTCCTCTGTTGTAACTGTTAGATTACTTGCATCACTGTTAATTAATTTACCATTCCTTGCAACAGTCATGTTAGAACCGCTTACTAAGAAAAATCTTACTCTATCACCTCTTGCCGGCGCACTTGGTAATGTAACTGTATAGTTTCCTTGTACCCAATTTGTTTGCCAACTTAATGTTGTTCTGCTTGATGATACAGTAACATCTTGGAAACCACCTACTGTCCAACTTGTGCCGTTGTACCATTCTAAATGTCCATAATCAGTGTTAAAACGCACCATGCCTTCTGTCGGAGAACCAGGTCGCTGTGCTGTTGTACCACTTGGTATAGTCATATGAGTTGAATTTGCCGCTGTTAGATATTGTGTTGTTAAATGTCCTGTGGAATTTATATTACCACCCGAATAAATGTTATTTGCTACACCAATACCTCCACTAAACACTGCTCCACCTGTTGCAGTAGTTGTAGAGTTATCTGTGTTTTGTACTAATAGTTGAGGATTACTAGGTATTATAACATCACCTGAACCATTTGGTTCAATTGTAATATTTTCATTCGGAACAAGGCTTGATATTTTATTATCAATACTTACCAGTCTTGCAAGTAGCGGTCTTCCTACTGTTCCTGTGTTAATTCTACGCATAGTTGCTCCTTTATGTAGTTGCTGTTTCTATACCATACACTACAACATTTACATCAGTACTGTTTGAATAACAAACAATTTGTTTTGTCGCATCAAGTACGATACCGCCTCTTTCTAAACTACCGTTTCCTAGTAGTTCAGTATCATATTCTAAATATTCAGCATTAGTTGGTGTGCCTGTAGCGGCTACAGCAAGTCTAATATCACGTGATGCACTGTTCCTGTTCGTAATGTTTACAGTTACTACTGAAAACGTATCTGCAGGCACAGTGTACACAGTTGCATTTGCTGCTGCTGCTAAATCTGCTGTTCCTAATATTCCAGTTGCCATTTTATTTTTCTCCGTTTATCTTAAAAAGTAGTTAAAAGCAATTGGTAAACCAAGTACACTCTTGCTGAAGTTTACATTTGCTTTTATATTTATCAGTTCTCCACTAACCGTTGTAATTTGATTAGTGTTTATAAAAATGTCACCAGCTGTAACACTGTTGACGTTTAGGGTAGCACCACCGCCACCAATTTGTGCTTCAATATATGCCTTAACTGCTCGCTGTGTTGGAACAACACTATCGCTGTTAGCAGTAAAGAACGGGTCTGTCGAGAACTCTGTAACTGAAGCACTGTTACCACCTAGTGTAACTTCACCAAGTGTAAGTTCTTGAAGTCCTGCAATGTTAAATGCTTCCGCATTCAATGTTGCAACACCTGTTGCTTGTTCAATACTAAACAAGTCACCAACTCTAAAGTTACCATCTTGGTCAGTTGCAGTAAAGAACACTCTACCACCGTCACTGTCTTTGGTTTCTTTAGTTTGATCTGGAGCAATAGCCGGCACTCCTGGATAGTTAGTAGATGTAAAGCCTCCTGTACCTATATCAAGGAAGTCATGTCCTGTAAGTCGTACTTGGCTAAATCTTATACGCATAGTTACTGCATCACCGTCTGAAGGTGCATCAGTAATGCTCATATCTGGTGATAATTGTAAAAATGCTGTTTTAGAACCATCGTTAGTACCTACAAGTGAAACAGTGTTAACTAATTTAAAGAATTGGTTTGGTAAACTGTCAAACACAACATTAGATCCGTTTACAGGAGTAGCTGATAATCTTCTTACAGCAACAAACTGTCCACTTTGTAAGAAGTCTGCTCCACCATTTGAATTTGTCGCATCTATTTCAGCACTTGCTGTTATAAAGCTACCGCCTCTATTTACAAATGTTGGATTAGACAATGCTCCGTTACCAATTTTTGCATTCAATACGACATCTTCAATATTGCCTGGATCTGTTATAGTAATTGTAGGAGGTGTGCCTTCGTAACCACTTCCTGGTTCTAACATTCTTACTTCAAATACCTTTTCGTTTGCAACACCAGCTCTACCAAGTGCAGGTGCACCTCTGTAGATTACTTTGGCTGTATTGCTAGTATCCTCAACACTTACGAATCTACCAATTGGAGTTGTTGCTCCTGCTGTGCATGGATTTCCAAATGCAACGCTTTCACCTATATCTGTTAATCCAGTTCTGTCAAACCATGTAACACCATCATATGATTCTGCAAATTTTGTTTCGTCATCGCTGTATGTTACTACAAATACACCTTGTCCGTATGCAAGGCCGCTTGGTTGCTTTGTTGCATCAGGAGCACTTGCTGATGTCCAAGTAATTCCGTCTATACTATATGCAAAGTTATTTGCGCCTGCTTGTGATGCTATAGCAACAAATATTCCGTTACCCCAAACAACATCTTCCCAATCTTTAGATTGTGGTAGAGTCCTTGCTGTCCATGTTTCTCCATCTACTGATGTTGCCGCTTCATTAGATCCTGATTTGACTGCTACAAACAATCCTTTGCCGTATGTTATTGCATTAAATCCTGTAGCAGGTAATGCCGCAGACACACCTGTCCATGATGATCCGCCATCTGTAGAATATGAAATAGCTTGGTCGCCGTTACTTATAACAACAAACTTATTTGTTCCTAACCCTACATATCCGTGTGCTACACTCATTTCTGTACCAGCTGTGGATATTCCGTTTGCATCAATTGATGTCCAAGTTGTGAGTGTTTCGTCTGTAGAAACTTGTAGTGTAGTTGTGCTAGGTGCTGTTGCTACAACTGCGTGTGGTTTAAATGTAGTTGATCCGTCGTTTTGTAAAGCACTTGCTAATTTTAAATGATTTCCTGCACGTACTCTATTTGTCCAGTTGTTAGTTTTACCATCTGTGCTTAAATAAAAATTACCATCTGCAAGGGCAACAAAATAACCTTTTTGTCCTATTCCTGCAAAGTCAAAATCTACTACAGCTCCAGTTGTTGCATTAACTGTGGTCACTGTAACTGTTATATCGTTATCTGGAGAAACTCCTCCTAAACTACTACCTAATATTGTTGTAGTATCTAGTCTTGTGTATTCTGTACCGCCATTAGCGACTGTTACATAATATTTTGCTCCGTTACGTGTAACATTAAATGTTGCGCCTGAACCATCACCATTACTTTCTGAAGCAACACCTGTGTATTGTGCCGCTGTTTCTACAAATTCAACATTATTGATTGTATCAGTACCAATATTTGTAGCCGCATCGGCAGAATTAGCAGGCTCTGGTATTTCTATTCTTGGTTCAACTTGATATGTTGAACTACTATTAGGAGCAACAATAGTTGTTCCTGGAACCACGTGACTCCATCCACTTACACCATATCTGTTACTTACAGCGGCTAATTTACTACCTGAGTTATATGATGTAATGTAACCATAGTTACCAACTCCAGCACCACCTGTAATATAAATTGCCATACCTACATATGCACTTGACAAACTACCATCTGTGGCTGCTAAGTTGATATCTGTTAAACTTCCTGCTTGTGCTGTATTAGAAACAATAGTATAATTTGTACCACCTGCATTACTTGGAGATTCTACTGTTTCTCCAATTTCTATTCTATGTATTGCTCCGTCTCTAAATTCGTCAGCTATTAATTCTTCACCTGTACCAGCACCAAAAATATCAATTTTTGCTTCTGTGTAATCATTACCAGCATGCGAATATTCTAATCTTAACAATTCGTCTGTATTCGTGAACACATTGCTTATTGTTGCATTATACTGTGTAGAATTATCAACTATTGCTGTTACTGGTATTTCATCTGGATCAACACCTTCAGCGACTGAACCAAATGTTCCGTATGAATTGTTACCATTTGTTGCACGAGCTCTACCACCTGTTTCACACAAGTAACCTATGTGTGCATAGTATGTAAACACTGACACAAGTTCTGCTCTACCGTTGTTAAGCAACCATGCACCAATACCGTCTGATATAACTTGTGTAAAGTCGTTTGAAACAATTGAGTCATTACCGCCATCATGTAATGCACCATCAATCTTTTGACCTACAGCGGCGTAGCCAAATGTTGAAACGTTTTGTACATATGGTGAACGTGCAGTAATCCACACTCTTTCATCTTTTGGACCCCAACCTGGATCAAGTGAAGCGTATGCTCCTGCGGTTGGTCTTCTAGTTCCAAATGCATTTTCAGATTGTAAGTCGCCTTGCAATCCATCCAAGGACTGAAGTCTTAATCCTGTACCATTTCTTAGATAGTACATGTCTTCTTCTTGTGATCCTAGTACACTATTAGCATACAATCTTGCCGCTAGTGCAGATCTATACCATCCTGTGAAATCCATTTCTGTATCTGATCTATCAGGAATACCTATCAATGGAGCACGATATGTTGTCTTCCAGTTTCTTGAATATTGAGCGTCCCACTTCATGGCATAAACATATTCTCTTACATCTCTTGCACAAAGAGTTTTGCTGTAATCATATGTGCTACGTACTTGGACTAATGCAGAATATGTATTGTCTAAGTATCTAACTGTGTCAATTGCAATAGCTTTTGTTTCATTGTTGATTTGTATTTGTGCCGCTCTAAGATCAGCATTTGCAAAATTTACATCAGGATAAGTTGCTGCATCTGTAGGCAAATTGCCTGATGTAATAACATCTTCAATAATTTGTAAATTGGTTTGAGCAAGAGTGCCTTCAGTTGCAGTGGCCGCTGTACCTGATGTATCTTGAGTCGCTGAATTACCAGTTGACTTAGTTACTGTGGTCTCTTGAATTACTTGACTTGCAACTGTTGCTAGCCTATCAAATGCACCTTGTGTTGCTCCTTGCTCTGCACCTTCATATCTTTTATTTCCGTTGATAACGTAATTTCTTGCTTGATTATGACTTGCACTTGTACCACCGTACATAATATCATAACACAAAGCATCAACTGCATAAAGTATTTCATTTTGATGTTCAGTTGTCCATGTTACACCACCATGATTGACCGCTGCCCATGCTGTGATTTCTGCACCTAAAAATGCTCTGTTTGCAATTAGCTGTGCAACTGCATTTTGCTTGTTTGTTGAAGTTGTAGATGGAACAGGAAATGTTAATGCATTTGCGTTTCCTAGGCCATTATTCAAAATATCTACTATTTCTGTAAAGGCTGCATTTGCTCTAGATAATCCTGTTGTGCTTGTTCTAACTTTGTAAAGTTCAGCTACCCTTGCTTTGGAAAAATTAATACCAGCTGTAGTTTGAACAAGTTGAGCTCCAAAACTTTCGCTTGCATAACTTTGTCTATATAAATTTCCGCTAGTAACAGCATTATAGTTTGTTCCTAGTGCAATATCATAACCAACACCTTCTAAAATATATCCTGTATCTCTACGACATTTTCCTTTGTTGTATTGATATGCAGACTGTGTAGGATCAAAAGTAAATGCACTTCCGTTTACACTTGTACTTACTGTAAAGCTCGTATCATTTACAATTTCTTTTACATAAAATGCTGTTTCTGTTGTTGTACCAATTTCAGCTACTGCACTTGTACTATCATCATAGTTAAAAAACTTAACTTCCATATTTGGAGTCAACCAACTTGTATCTGCAACATGAACAGTTCCGTTTGCTTCAACTTTTGATACAGCCGCTCTGTAGCATTGATCTGCTTCGTTAATAGCTTCTTGTACTAACCATTCTTTGTTTGTTTCTAGTTGATAATTTGAATTATATATTTCAGGATCTGCTACCTGCTTATTAGCACCTTCAGGACTTGCTGTCCACATAATGTCGTTCATCCATTGTAAAGTTTCATCTAATTGTCTTGTCATTGCTTCTTGACGAATACTTCCGTCATTCAGAAGTGCTTTCATTTGTTTAAATGCAAACTTATGTGCTGCGATAGTAGCGTCTTTTTGATCTCCTATAGTTTTACCACTATTTGCTCTTCTATAGCTTAATGCTGTTATGATACTTGCATAATTTGTGTCAAGCATTGCATCATAGCGAGCCGCATCAAATATATCACTTAAATCGTTTGTACATTTTGCGTGATTGTATTTGAAATCGTTATACGTATCAGTAACATATTGTAATACTGTTGCAATAATGCTGTCCCTGTTAGTATCAAATAATGCATAATCAGTTGCAGTTTGTCCTGTTTCTGTGCTTGTAACTTCTGTTATTGAACTTATTCCAGTAGCTACACCTGCGTTTAAAGCATTTATACTTTCAGTCAAAAACGTGTTAACCTGTGTTGCCTCAGTCGCACTTGCAGGAGAACCGGCAGTGCTTTGTGTTTGAGTATTACCTGTTTGTTTTGTAACTGCTTGCTCTTGTACAATTTGTTGACAAATACTTGACATATGTGTCAGTGCGCCAGCATATTGTGTTGCTTTGCCTGTGATTAGGAATGCTTCTCTAACTGTTCCGGGCTCATCAAAGAAACTTTTTGCAGTTCTTACCTGTGCTATGTTTCCACCATACATAATATCAAATGCCATACCTTCTACTGCATCGCCTACATATTTCCTTAAATTATCTGAATCATATATAAATGATCCTGGAGGATTATTGTATGTATTTTCAACATACTGTATCACATCATCTTCTATAAAAGTTTTATTTGCTGTGAGGTTTGTCATTGCATCTTGTTTATCTTGAGCAGAGTTATACGATGGAAATGTTGCAGTGTTTGCCGCTGTTAGACCATTTTGTATAATATCAATTACTTCATTATAGAAATTTCTTGTTCTAGTAATATATGTTGCATCGGTCAAATCATCGATTATTTCGTCTCTATATTTTCTTATTGCACCAACTGTTTGTGTTTTTTGTGCTCCAAGTAAATATGTGCTTGAAACTCTATTATACGCTCTACCAGCTTGTAATGCATTATAGTTTGACCCTGTAAGTACATCATTTTGTGCGCCTTCAGATAATATTTCTAAGTCTCTACGACATATGCTAGAATCATGTTTGTAGCTACCGAAGTTGTAGTTAATAAAATCAATAGTATCAAGTGCTACTGCGGCCTTATTTGAATCAATGTCATTTGAATCTGCAAAAGTAAGTGCGTTTGTGTTTGCTACACTTGGATATACAATAGATACAGCACCTATTCCATTGTCTATTATGTCAATAATATCATCGAACAAGTTTCCTATTGTTGTAGATTCACTTGCTGTACCGCCTGTGCCAGCAATTTGTGCAACATCAGTTTGTAGCAACGGAGTCACAGTGATATTACGTTGTACAGTTTGCACAAGCTGTTTTAAAAAGCCATATGCGGCCAGTGTAGCGGCTTTAGTATCAGCAGGAATATTAAGTTGTGTACCTGTGTAATATGCATTACCTGCGATCACACTTTGCCAGTTACCTCCAAATGTTAGGTCATATGCAACAGCATCTAACAAAAATCCTATATCTTGCTTACATTTTGTTCTACCATATTTCATATTAGGATAGTTTTCAGCTATGTATGCGGTGGTTTCTGTTTGTATAAATTGTTTATTTAGAAGAAATAAATCTCTTCCTCTACCAGCATTAGTGTTTGTCATTTCCCAAGGCTTAGGCAATTCAGCGTAAAGTTTGTCACCTAGTTGTGCATCAATACTTCTTCTTATGCCACGCACCTGTCTAGTTACACCTTCCCATGCTTGCGGAGTTTCTGCGTATGGATATGCTACTGTTTGGGTTAATGTATTCCCTGTAGTTGGGGTCATTGTAAGTCCGGCTGCTACATTACCTACAACTTTTTCAATTCTCTCAAGTGCTTTACTTGAATATTTGTAATCACTTCTCGGTGTCAAAGTGCTGTTGGTTGCTTTACGTGGTTGTACGTTTACTGCACGTAATTCATCACCCATTATACAACATTCTGCAGGAACAATAATTGGAAGAACTTCTCTATATTGTCCTGTTGTTACTTTGATTAGTGTTTTACGTATTGCCCTTGCAGGAATATTTGTACTGTTACCTGCTGTTACAGCATCCGTAATTATTTTTCCTAAATCTTGTATTGTTTCATATACTGTAGCCATTAGTAACCTCCGCCGTTGCCACCACCTGGATTATAGCCTCCTCCAGGTGTCGCATCTGAGTAAGTACCACCAGTACTACTACCGCTGATGACTCCCTCGTATTCTACTGCATCTTGAGCACCTAATGCAGTTTCAAAATATTGTGGAACAATTCTTGTTGAATTGTCTCCGTTTGTTGTTTGATAATTTGTTGCTGGTGCTTGTTGCGCCAACACTTTTTGAATTAAACTAATTCCATAATTAATACTTGCCACTGTTTCTGCTTCTTGTCCTAACGTATAAAACTTTCCAGGATTAGTTACGTATTCAAGTGCCGCTTCTCTTGATTTTACGTTTCCGCCAAGTCTTAAATCATGTATGAAAGCATCTATAATATAACCCATATCTCTTTCACATTTTTTACTATCATATTTGAAACTAGATGTAAATGGAGAAATATTATTTGCAACCTGATATTCAGTCCATTCAACAATTTCTCTTTGAATAAATCTTCTATTCATCTCCAATAGTCTTGTAGCATCAGGTGCTTTTGTACCTCTTTCAACTTGTTGAGCCGCATACCTAATACTTTTGAAAGGTCTATCAATATTTTTTCCGTATATAGGAGCAGGATTATCAGTGCCATGTTCTGCTACATAATATACGTCAACGCTTTGTCCTAAAAATTCCCAATTAGGAACTCCAGCTGACCCAACAGTTAACACCTGTCCATCTTGACCAATTGGTAATCTTACAGGTGCACTACCACTATAGTAAACCATATCACCTTTTGTAGTTAATACACTTTGTTCTGTGCCTATTGCAATAACGTTCCAATATGTACCAGTTGTGTCTTGATCTGGTCTAGAATTACCTGCTGAAACTCCGCCTGTATTGTCCGGATCACCAGTTGACCCGTCATCGCCTTCTGAAATATGTCCTAGTACACATACATAACTATTATCACCATAGCGTACTGTATCACCTAAGAAATATTCTTGGTCATCTAACCAAGTTCCGCGCCAACTAAATCCTGTATTTAATTTTTGCCAATAAGTAGTTGCTGGTGGTTGCTTGGAGTTATGTTCAGTTATACAACGATATGTGTATCCGCCTAATCTAACTACATCTCCAGGAAGATATTGTACATTTGTAGAATCAGCTCCCCAATCTCCAATAAATCTTAAACCTCTAGCAAACAAACTCCAGTTTGCTATGTCTGCTTCTTCTACTATCCAGTTTCCGCCTGAAGTATATGCAGAAAATGCACTTGAATCTACTGCTGTTGATAATGCACTATCAGTATAAAGTTTGTATGTATTTGCAGTTACTGAACCAACATAATATTTGTTATTATTAAGTTGAGTCATACCTACAACACCTGTAATTTTAATTCTTACTCCATTATAAAGTTCATGTAAGTTGCTTGTAATTACAATTTCTGTTGCTTGTGATGCACCAGAAATTGCACCACCCATTACTCCTGGCTTGACGCCAATTGTATCATTTCTTGCTATGTAACTATTGCCACCGTATTGTACGACATCACCAGGTTGATAACCTTTTGTTATACTAAAGCTATTTTCATATTGAAAACCTTCAACAAACTTTGTCCATTTTGAACTATCTGCAGCGAAAGTGCTTTGTGATGTATGATGGGTATTTACAATCCATAAACTTGCACCAAACTTTACAACGTCATTAATTTTATATCTTATAGGATATGCCCAATCACCTTTCCAATCAAATCCTTGATTGAATATTGTCCATTTTGATTGGTCTGCTTCTAAACCTAAACTTGCTGTGGCTGCTGATATGTGATATGTGTTACATACATATGTTGATCCACCATATTTTACAAGATCATTTGCCTTGTAATCAAATGTTGTAGACCAATCACCTTTGAAATCTAAACCTGTAGCAAAAACTTCCCATTTTGCAATATCTGGTTCTAAACCTGTGCTAGAATCAACTGCAGAAGTATGATCAGTTTTACAAATATAAACTGTTGCGCCGTAACGTACAATATTATCTCTAATGTAAGCAGTTTGTGGTTGCCAGTCTCCTAGCCATTTTTGTCCGTCACTTACTATATTCCATTTTGTAGGAACTATATCTAAATCAGTAAAGAATGCAGCTGAACTATCGTGTCCTATAACACAGATGTACAACTTTCCGCCATATTCTACAACATCATCTTTATAGTATGTAGTAGCAGTTGTCCAACTACTTTTCCATACAAATCTAATTCTACCTAACTTAAATTCTGCCATTTAATTGCTCCGTTACTGTATTTAGTTGATTCATCATTAACTTTGTCCACCCTGAACTTCCGATATATATTCACGAGTAAACAACATTTGACTTATTATTGTTCCTTGTATACCTGTTAAATTATTGTTTGCATCTTTGCCATCAAATTTTACTACAGTGTTAACATTTAAATAAGAGTCGTCTGTCATGCTTATTTCATTTGTATCTGTTCCTACCTTGACTCTACCTGCTATAATGCCGTTTGTTTCAAGATCTGAACCACCAACAGATAATCTATCTGCTAAGAATGTAGCGATAGCTTTTTGTGTAGGAACAATATTATTACTATCTGCACTAAATGTAGCATCTGTACTAAATTCGTTAATTACAGCACCAGACCCACCTAGTCTAACACCTCCTAATGATAACGAACTTAATCCATCTAGATCAAAAAATTCTGCACTAATTGTTACAATACCTGTCGCCTGTTGGACACTAAATAATTCTCCAGCTCTAAAGTTACCGTCTTGGTCAGTTGATACATAGAACACTCTACCACCATTTAATTCTTCAACTTCATTTTCTGGCGATGCTGTAAAAAAGTTTCCAGATGCATAAATTTGTGGATAATTGGTTTCTTCAAAATTACCTGTTCCTATATCGAGGAAATCGTGTCCTGTAATTCTACATTGACTATACCCGCTTCTTAATGTGGCTGCTGTACCATGAAGCATATTGTTTTCATTACGTAATCTTGGACTAATGGTAAATCTTACTGTTCTAGTATTATTTCCACTTCCATCATCTCCTAAATCAGTTATTTTTACTCCAGTATATAATTTTAAATCATCTGGATCTTCCGTATCTAAATCAGGTAATGTAGAAAATCTAATTTGTACACCTGGTCCAGGAACAGTGCCTACTCCATCAAATACAACTTCATTTGTTTCGGATATGATATCAGCGTATCCATCTCCTGTAATTGTAATTGTGGAACTACTACTTCTATAACCTGCTCCCCTGTTAATAAAATCTGGTTGAGATAATACGCCATTGCCGTATCTCATATCTATTTCTAGTGGTACAACTACAGTTGTGTCTGTAATTGTTAACGCACACGGATTAAGTTCTGAATAGCCACTTCCGCTATCCCAAATTAGAATATTTTGGAAAGAACCCTGGAAAACATTTGCCTTAAATTTTGCACGTTTTCCTGTAGTAACAATAGCAGTTGCGTTAGATGTTGCTCCGTCTCCCATACATATAAATTTACCAGTGCCATTTGGATTACCTACTGCGAGTGTACTGTAAAGCCTTGCATTATTATTTAGATTACGTTCCGTCCAAATAATTCCATCTTCAGTGGTCGCACATCTGTCAATCTCATCTGCTGCAGGGCTAGGTGCTCCTGTTCCAGGTACACTTTGATCTCCTATAGCCATAAACACACCTTGTAAATATTTGAAATCTTTTACATGCAAATCAACTCCTGCAAGTTGCGGAATGTTTGTTCCTGATTTAAATGTTTGTCCTCTATCAATAGAGTATAAAGTTTTGCCGTCAAATGTTACTGCAATAAATCTATTATCTCCATATGCAAATCCGCTAAAGTCATAATCACCTGCAGGCAATGCATTTAAATATAGAGTCCAGCTACTACCATTTGATGTTACAGCAGACTGATTTCCGCTTCCTGAAATAGCAACAAATCTTCCTGCACCGTATTCAATTTTTTGCCACTGTGCTGTAGTAGAATCGTCACTGTCAGGGATTGTTTGTGCAGTCCAAGTTAGTCCATCTTGGCTGGTTACAACATTATTACTGCCTTCAGCAATCATTATAAAGTAACCGTTTCCAAATGCAAGATCAACCCAGTTATCTGAAGTAGGTAAACTTCTAGTTATCCAAGTCTCTCCATCATATGAAAAACTAACAGTGTTAGTTGCATTACTCATTGCAACATATGCGTCTTGTCCAGCTACAACTTTTCTAAAATCACCTGTGTAAGATAAATTAGATTCTGTCCAAGTTGTGCCATCGTCTGAATATGCAACAAAGTTAGGATCAGACACAGCAACAAATCTTTTACCTCTTGGGGTGCCAGAACTTGAAAACGTTACTATTGCATTTGTACTATCGTCTGATACAGTGAGTACAGTAATTGTACAATCATTTGCAGGTGTAGCTCCGCCAAGTGCAGTACCTAGTATTGTAAAGGTATCGCCAACTGCATATCCTGCTCCAGAAACTGTTTTAGTCAAATTGTAGTCTTTGCCTTTTCTTTGCACATTAAATCTTGCAGGTATTGGATCGTCATCAAATGTATCTCCAGTTCCATTACCAATTGCTATATTTGTATAATCTACAGTTTGGTATCCCCAAGTTGCTCCTCTGAAGTTTCTTGCGGCTGGTAATGTTCCGTTTACTGCAACAAATCCAGGATGAGTAGCTTCAATCCTTGCTTCTATTCTATAATTTGTTGTAGAATCAAAATCTGCTACTAAGTCTGATCCTGGAACAATATGATCCCAACCTGCTGTATCATCTGATTCCTTTGCTACAGTTGCATCTTTAGTAACTGTATTGAAACCTGTGATATAAGCGTATTGTCCTGTTCCTTTACCTGATGTAATAATAATTCTCATACCGTTTATATCACTTAAAAATTGTGTAGGCGTATTTGCGTTTAATCTTATAGTGCTTGCGGCATCTACAGTTATTTGGGCACTATTTGCTTCTACTTTAAATCCGCTACCTCCTTCAGTTCCTGACCCTTTTGTATTGATTAGTCTAGGTTCAAAAACTCCTCCATCTCTGAAGTCAGTATATTCTATATTTGCATCATCTCCTGCACCAACTATTGTAGCATCAGCAGTTGTATATTGTTCACCTGCATTTTCGTACTGGAATAAAAATAGTTCATCAGATGAACCACCAGCGAATGCTGAATCAACGAGAGCTTCGTTTACTCTGTTGTTTACTGTGACTGCATCTGGTGTTTCTGTTGGATCGTTTCCGTCTGAGACAGAACCAAAGCTACCGTATGAATTGTTTCCGTTGGTGGCACGTATAATACCTCCGCTTTCTGCTAGATATCCAACAGCACAATAATATGTAAACACTGACACAAGTTCAGCTCTTGCATTGTTTAAGATATGTGCGCCAATTCCATCACTCAAAACTTGTGTAAAATCGTTTGAAGTCATTGACTTATTACCGCCGTTATGTAACGCACCGTTTACAACCTTACCGAAACAACGCTCGCCTATGTTTGTCACACCTTGAATATATGGAGATCTTTTCATAATCCACATACGTTCATCTGCTGGTCCCCAACCAGGATCTAAACTTACACATGCACCACCTGTTGGTCTTTGATATATATCATACACGCCTGGCGGATTAAGTCCACCTGTAAGTCCTTCTATTGTACAATTACGTAAACCTGTTGTATCTCTACAGTAAAACATATCTGTAGTTCCTGAACCTAAAACAGCCCTTGCATATCTATCTGCGGCTTTTAAAGTTCCGTATGTACCAGGAAATTCTAAATCTCTTGTCATTGCTCTTATAAAACTTTGTATGTCGTTTCTAATACGAACTAAGTCACCTGTAAATTCAGGAAATACATTTTTTATGTATGCAAAACAATCTTGAACAATAAATTCTTTGTTAGCATTTATAATTGCTACAGAATTAATTAAACCTGTATCTGTTGTTTTTGTATTTGTTCCTGACATAGTAGGATTTGTGTCACCACTGGCAATTAAGTATTGTATTCTATCTTTGTATATTAAGAATTGCGAATTCATAAAAACAAAAGCATCATTTGAACCTGCAGGCAAACTCCTAATCTGTTCAGTAGTATTTCCTGTACTAATAACTACAGGTATATTTTGCACAAGGTTTTGAGATAATGAAATAAACCTTTGTAATATAGCTGTATGAAAAGTATAATCATTTTGATATGCAGGTATTGGACCTGTTGCATGTATTGTTGTTGCTCTTAATTCATCGCCCATTACAACACATCCAGCTGGTATACTAATTGGTCCTATTTCGTAAAAATCTCCTGCGGCTACTGCAACTTTTGTAGGAACTAATGGATTAAAATTATCTTCTATCCATTCACATGCATGTCTAATAGTACGAAAAGGTGTTTCCCATTCACGACCATATCCTTCTTGATCTTTTCCATTTGTAGCTACAAACACAAGCTGATTTTCGTAATCTCTATTTCTCCAAAAAATCTCTTGTTCAGCAGTTACACTAAGTATCTGATTTTGTTCACCAATGCCTAATCTTCCATCACCTAATGTACTATCATCTTCATAATTATCAAACCTCCAATAATCATAGGTAAGTAAGTCACCTTTTTCTGTTAGTGCGGCAGGTCTTCCAGATTGGACATTAAGGTCCCAATAATCATATAAATCTACAGCAAAATCTCCAGGAGCCGTAGGATAACTAGAAGTATGCTCGTTTGTACAAGTGTAAGCACTACCTAGGTAATAAACTGTATCTCCTTGAGAGTATAAAGTATTTGGTGTCCATTGTGCTTTCCATCTTTGTCCTTTTGCTAGTAATAACCAAACTTCAGGATCTAAATCTGTTGCAGAACTATCATCTCCGTCTTGTAAATTTATATCACGTACTGCTTCATATAAAAATCCACCACGCTGTACTACGTCTCCAGTTTGATATTTTCCGCTTAGTGACCAATCTCCTACAAAATCATTTGTTTTTGCAAGTATTATCCAATGCTTCGTAGAGTCACCGCCTACTGCTTCTTTTATTACATCTCCGTTTGCGTTTAATGTTGTAACTACTGATGGCTGACTATCTTGATTTGTGTTTACAGCACTGTATAAAAATCCTCCGTACCTAACAATATCTCCGATAGAGTAAACAGTGTTACTATCCCACTCATTATTAAATTTTGTTCCTGTGAACCTAATCTGAAAATCAGTTGCACTTATTTGTGTACCGGCTGATGTATGTGTGGTTATACATTCATATATTGCTCCACCAAAACTTACAATGTCATTCTTTTCATATAATGTCGAAGTTGCCCATGCTCCTTTCCATTCGATTCCAGGATGGAACATATCCCAACAGTTAATGTTTTTATTAGTGCTTACGTTTTCCTCTAATGTTGCTCCAGCACTATGAGCTTTTACACATCTATAAACATTACCGCCGTATTTTACAAGGGCGCCTTCACCGTAATCAAGTCCGCTTACCCAATCTCCTACATAATCTATGCCATCTATAAAATCTTCCCAATAAGTACTTTGTTCTCCAAAACTTGTTGCAGTATGAGGAATAGTACATAGATGTAACGTACCTTGATAAAATACAAGTTCTCCAGGTGCATAATCTTGTCCTTGTGTATAAACTCCGCTGAATGTTTTACCGCTTACCATTACTATCCAATATGGATCAGGTTGTGGCGGATTTGAACCAGGTAAAATTCTAGCAGATTCGTTCGCAAAATTAGATGAACTTGTGTGTGCAGTTACACATACATAACTTTTACCACCATTGTAAACGATATCATCTTTTTTATAGACAGTACTTTCTTGCCACTCACCTCGCCACGTATATCTAAATCTATCTAGTTTAAATTCTGCCATTTTAGTATCCTATCGTTTCTGAACTGTATTTGGTTAATACTTGGTTGTCTACGCCTGCGCCGTATCCAGGTGTACTTACTTTATCTGGATATTCATACGCTTCTGAAATACGTTGTACAAAAAATCCTGTTTCTTCTTCTATGTAATATAATAAACTTCTGTTTTCCCACTTAAACTGTTGATATCTTAAATTTGGATAAAGTTGTTCATGATCAACATCGATTCCATCTAAAAAGTCAATACCTTCTTCAAAGTCCGGGTAGTTTTCCGCCGCAATACCTAAGTCGTTAACAATTACAACATTTTGATTGCCGCCTCTTAGTTGGTCTAAAACAACTAAAAATAATTCACCATCTTCGTTTCTGCGTAGTCCGTAAAAATATCTTTTTATAAATCCTGCAGATACTTCTTGCGGCGTTGTTCCTATATAGTAACTCATTATACAATCTCCACGTAGCTTATAATAACATCTACAGCGTCATTTAAACTACAACTCACCCACATTTGATTACTAGGTGCTAATATTAATTTTTCTCCAGTTGATACTGCTCTTAAACTTGTGCCTGAAGGTAATACTGAATCTTTCAAATAAAATCCCCTTACACTGTCGTCACTTTGTATTTCAACATCACAATATACAAATTTATCAGTAAGGTTTGTAAAACTTATACCTAACACTGTTGCTCTCTGTGAGGCAGTAGTTTCTAATACTTTTACAGGTACTTTCCCTACATTTTTAACTACTGTGTTTCTAAAAAATGTTGCCATCTAATTTTCCTTATCCAAACATAAGAGCTTGTAATATTCCTATATCTTCAGCTTCCTGCACGTTGACACCAGCACTTGAACCTGCCACACCAACAAAACTGACTCCGTCATAAATTTCAACTCTTTCGTCAAATGTATTATATCTCATCATTCCTAATTCTGGCGTTACTGGTCTAGTTGCTCCGTCGCCTGAAGGTATAACTAAGCCATATGTGCCATCAAACTTCCAATATGCATCTGCACCTGTTTTTTCAAACAACGTCACAGCGTCTGCTACTGTGTTGGTAATTGTGTTATCTTTGAAAGCAAAATTATCAATTACAACACTACCAGTGCCATTTGCTGTAAACTGTAAGTCAGCGTTGGTTGTTATTGTACTTATCACATTTCCGTCAATCTGTATATCATCTACGGTTACTCTTGGGGCGTTCAATCGTGTTGCATTTACATCAACTATAGTAGCATTATTGACTATAAATCTAATTGTATCGTCGTTACCGCCTTCTGTGTTTTCAGCTGTCACTTTAGTATTTGCATCAAGATCTTCCACGCCTTTAATATTGATCCAATTAGCACCATTATATCCTTCAAATCTGTTCAATTCACTATTGTATCTAAGTTGTCCTGACACAGCAGTGGGTCTTTGAGCAGTTGTGCCTGTAGGAAGTTTTACAGCACCTGTGCTTGATAAAATTACATTTTCACTGCCAGGAGAAAGTGTCATGTCTCCTGTGGTTGATATATCATTCTGTTGGAATGTAAATCCTTCAACAAGTATTGCTCCTGTACCAGCCGCTCTTAGTTCTAAATCACTGTTAGAATTCGTTGTTTCTATAAAATTGTCATCTATACGGATATCACCTGTGCTAAAACTATTTGCAGTAATATCTCCTGTACTAGTAATATCACTTACATTGAATGTTCCATCAACTGTTAAATTTCCAGTAACCTGCACATTATTATTAGGTATAATAACTTTTCCTGTACCGTGGGCACGTAACTCTAAATTGTTATTAGAAGTAGTAGTTGTAATAATATTATCTTCTATTTTGATTTCTTCAAATTGTGCAACACCGCCTATATCTAAATCTTGGCTTACAGTCAAATCACCTACGATTGTTGAATTGCCTGTTTGTGAATAATTGCCATTATGAGTAAATTGACCTGTGATATTTGTTGTAGCAAGAGTGCTTGTGCTACCAACTGTAAGAGTGTTATTAATTAAAACGTTGTTGTTTGGGATAACAATTTTACCAGTGCCATTAGCACGTAATTCTAAATCACTATTAGAAGTAGTTGTTGTTATATAGTTTGTGTTAATTTCTATATCGTCAGCTAATATTTCAGATACAAATAATTTTGCCCAAGTGTTTGTATTTGTACCAAGACTAAATGTGCTAGTAACATCTGGTATAAGATTACTGTTTATTCCTGCAACAATAGCAATACTGTCAGTAGTTTCATCACCTAGTGTTACATTTCCTCCAATAGAAACATCTCCTGATACATCTAAATTTCCTGTAACGGCAACATTGTCTAGTAAGTTTATTACACCACTTGCACTATCTAAATTAATTGCTCCTGCTGTACTTGAAATTGTGTTACCTGTAAGTCTTAAGTTTCCAGTGTCAATTCTTTCGCCGTTGATAAAAGTATTTTGTCCGTTTGTTGTAAAAGTGGCACCAGATGTCAAGTCTAAATTTAATGCACTTGCAACAAAGTTTACAGTGCCATCTGCCTGATTTACTCTAAATAAATCACCAACTCTAAAATCACCTTTGTGATCTACAGAATTATATCTTACCTTTGCATCATTTAATTCTATAACTTCGTCTGCTTGGTCTACAGTTCCTGGATCGTTTGTAACTTCTTTACCATTGCCTATGTATGCTAAATTTTGTCCAATAGCATATACAATTACTCCTGCACCATCCCCAACAAGTCCTTGATTACCATAAACACTTGCAGAACCTATCATTCTTATTTCTGCGCCAAAGTCTTGTAAATCTAAATTTTCAATTGATGTAGCTGTTGCACCTGCTCCATTAGATATACTAGCCGGCGTTGTATCAAATCCTACAAGATTAATATTTCTTCCATCAACAGTAATAATATTGCCGTCTACACTTTCTGCTGTAACATTTACTACTGTAGAATTGTCTGTTGAGGTAAATGTAATAGTATTTCCTGCGGCAAATGTACCCGATACTCCGCCTAATCTAATTCTTGTTTTACCGTTACGTTTGATTCCGTCATTGCTGTCATAAGCATACAAAGATCTATTTGCAAAATACGTAAATGAATTTAACCATTCAATTCTAGCACCATTTGTCGCAGTAAGAGCATCAACGCCTGGTGTAATAAATGTTGCACTATGGAAAAGCATACTTGCTTCTTTGGAATTTGTAGTTGCATATGAACCATCTACATAAGGGCCTTTACCAGCATCTCCGGCATTGAATCCTCTAGGATCTTCCACTGTTGTTGTGCTACCTTGTGTAATTACTGTGACATTTTTTATGTACGGAGAACGAGTTGTTACTTCAAAGTCTGTTGCAAAACGAAACGAATAACCGTTATTAGGATATGTTTTGTTTCCACTGCTACAACTGAAAAGTAATCCTGACACAAATACATCTGCGCCTGTGCCTGCATCTACTCCTCCACCATGATTAACTGTTAATTCTCCTGTTCCATGAGTATATGTTGCTCCTAGCACATTATAGCTTGTTCCACCAATAGTAACAGAGCCTCCACTTACGTAAGTGTGAGCTTGGTCTGTAGTTCCTATATTAACTACAAAAGTACCTGTCCCTGAACTTATTGTTGTAAAAAAGTTACCGCCACTATAAAAACCTGTTAGTGTCAAATCTTCAACTGTAGTTTCACCGTTTAATAGCACAGCGTCATTATAGCGTGTTGCTGTTGTAGGTTGTATGGTAACAGTTCTAATACCATGCCCTTTAAGTGTTACACCTACTGGAATTGTTAAAGGAAATACTTCTGTATAAGCACCTGGAAATACCATAACTGTATCTCCTGATGTTGCTAAACTTAAACCTTGCGTTATAGATGCAACCGGATCTTGAGGATGTGTTCCTGTATGTGTATCATCTCCGTTTTCTGCAACATAAATTATATTGCCAGCTCTAAGTGTTAAATCTACTCCGCCAACATCTAGATTTGGTGTATTAATTGTAGTTGCTCTTACATCATTTACATAGGCAGTATTCCATTGTTTTGTTGGACTACCTAAATTATAGGTATTATTTTGATCTGGTATAATATTACTTGCAAAGTCTGCATTGATTACTATATTATCAGTATCAGCATCACCAAGAACAATATCGCCGTCTGCTGTAATATTACCTGTTGCATGTATATTGCCTGTAACATTCATATTAGAATGAACATCAACAGTACCGGTACCGTTTGGTCTAAATTCTAAATTTGCATTAGAATCATTAGTACTAATTACATTGCCTTCAATGTCAATAGAATCTATTCTTGCTTTATTTTGATATACTACATTATCTAACGTACCTAAATTTAATGTAGGTGTTGTTGCACTTATTGTATTACCATTTACAGCTATACTATCGATTTGGATGCTGTTATCAGCAATTAAATTTGTTGCTCTAATTGTTCCGTTAACGTCTAACTCATATTGAGGATTTGCGTTCTTAATACCGACACGCTGGTTATTAACATCTAAATATAGCAGGTCTGTCTCAAATGCCAGATCTATGCCGTTACGCAAAAGATTTGACTTCAAGAGCGGACCGGATATGCGACCTACAGCCATCTTCTCTCCTCAATATGGGCATCCTGTGCCTCCAACCTGTCTAGACTTATGCCTCTATCGCTGGTTGACCACGGTTTGTACCTGCAGAACAATGGTCGCTGTTACTGCATTAATAGTATTTATCGTTATTATTAAAATGTTAGGAGTTACCCTAATAATAGAGCAAAAAGTTGTGCTGAGTTTGTCATAAATGCTTCATCTACACCCGCAGTGTCTCCAGCCGCTGAAATCCATTCTGCTCCGTCATACACTTCTAGTATTGATTCCTCTGTATTCCATCTTATTTCAGCTACTTGTCCTAAAGTTCCTCTATTGCTGTTAGTGCCATGAGGAACTACAATACCTGTACCACCTGTAAATTTATGCCAAGAACCAAGTCCTGTTGGACCGCCTGTTCCTGATATTCCACTAGTGCCTGCAAATGATGCTTTACCGTTGCTGTCATTTAATATGGTATTTGAACTTATTTTAATATCTCCAAATACAGCTTTTCCAGAGCCATCTCTTTCTAATTCTAAATTGCTGTTAGAAACACTAGTCCTAATTGTACTACTATCTATGTATATGTCATCTACATCTAATCTATGTAAATTAATTCCATCACCATTTATTTCGCCTACAATCTTTGAGCTATCTATTGCTCCTATTGCACTATTCACTGTAAGTAAAATATTGTTAGCAGTTTCGTCAGCTGTAACACTTGTTTGTCCGTCTGCGGAAAAAATACCACCCAAGAAAAGATTATCAGTTGCGTAGCCTTCAAAGGCATTCACTTCGCTGTTAAATCTTAAACTACCAGCTGTTGCTGTCCTTTCAGCAGTAGTGCCTTTAGGTAATTGTATCGATCCTGTGCTAGATATTATAAAGTTTGCATCTGTAGTTAAAACTAAATTAGGTAATGAACTATCTCCGTGTCTAGTTGTTATAGTTTCATCTATAACTCCTATGTTTTCAAAGTTAACGTGTCCTGTACCTGTACCTCTCAATTCTAAATTTGAATTAGAATTTGTAGTAGTTATAAAGTTATTTTCAATTAAAATATCATTCGTAGCATAAGCCTGTGATGAAAAATTTTGATTTGTAACAATATTATTTGCAGTAATATTTGCTACCTGCAAATTATTTGTAATATTTACATCGTCTTCAAAAAGTACTAACCCTGTACCAGCAGTTGCGATACTATACGGAACACTCAATGAATATTCCTTAACTTGATCAGTTGAATTTCCTACAATAAACATTTTTGTTCCGTCTGGACTAATGTGTATTCCTGAAGGATTTCCGCCTGTATGTACAAATCCTATATGGGTAGCAGTTGCAATATTAAATGCAGTTTGTAATCTATATTCGTCAACACCGTTTCCTTTAGTGCCAACAATAAATAATCTGTCCCCGTCAGGGCTGAATTCTATTCCAAATGGTTCATCATCTATTGAATTTACATTTAGGTCTTGGTTAAATGTTGCAGTTGAAATATCAAATGCAGTAGATAAATTGTATTCGTATATTTTGTCATTTTGATTTCCTGTAATATACATTTTAGTACCATCACTGCTAAAATCAAGTCCAAAATTGTCATTATCTCTTGTGTTTGTAACTAGTGTTTGTGTAAAACTTGCAGTTGATACATCAAATCCAGATGTCAATGCATACTCATGTACATTGCTGTTACCTACGCCAGTAACAAACATTTTTCTTCCGTTAGTGTTAAACTTTACTGATGTTGGATTAGGACATTGTGTTACAGAAAAACTATCAATAAATGTCACTGTAGAAGTTAAATCAAATCCTACTGAGAGAGTGTATTCATTTACATCGTCACCTGAAGTACCTACAATAAACATCTTAGTACCAAAATTATTAAACGTTATTCCCCTGGGGTTTGCTTCTTGAGAATTTACACTAAATGAAGGTCCTAATGTTGTTGTAATAGAAGTATTATGAGCTCTTAAATCTAAGTCTTGATTACCAGCTTTGGTAGTTATAAAATTTTCATCTATAAGAATATCTTTGAAATCTGCACTACCTCCTGCATTGACTGGATAAGTTCCTGCCATTAAACCCACATGTACCCAACCATTAGTATTTGCTAATATTAATTGATCTCCTGGTGCCTGTGGAGTATATATAATTTGCACAGGGACAGGACCACCACCTGGCTGCGGAGGTGCTACTCCGTATACAAGTCCTGGTACATTCAAAGCGGCAATTCCTGAATAATGATTACCTTCATAAGAATCTGTAGGTGTTCCCGGACCGCCAGTAGGTCCATATGTGTAAGTTATACCGTTTGCTGTTAACGTGTAAGTTTTGTCATAAAAAAATCCAGGATCTAACACATTCCCAACTAAAACTAGATCACCGCCTGATCTTAAATTTTGCGTTGCCGTAACACTAGCTGTTGTAGACCTATCACCTATTTGTAAAGTATTTCCTACATGTGTCAAAGTCCCTGTACCAGAAACATTGTTCTGAAAATTAGTTACACCTGTTACCTCTAATTGATCATCAATGTCTAATGTACTTCCGTCGAAACGAATCCTACCTGCACCATTAGCACGTAATTCTAAATCACTATTTGATTCTGTAGTAGTAATATAATTATCTTTTATATTAATATCATCAGCTTGTATTTCGCTTAAAAATGCTTTGCTCCAAGTTTTTGTTATACTTCCTAAGTTATATAAACCGCTTATATCAGGTAATAAATTTTGGCTAAAAGGTGTGTTAAAATTTATTGTATCTCCTGGTTGATTACCAAATCCGATTGCACTACCACCTATTGTAAAATTGCCAGTCATACTAACGTTTCCAGTAACATTTGTGTTATCTAAAAAGTTAATTTGACCTGATGCACTGTTTAAATCTATTCTACCTGCTGAACTGCTAATTGTGTTTTCTTTTAAAAGTAATTGTCCTACAACAATTTCTTGTCCATTTATAATAGTAGTGCTATTATTTGTAGTGATATTCAAACCATTGAGAGAATCAACTTGACCTTCTGTTATAACTATAGTTGTTTCGCCAGTGTCTTGATTCACTAAAAATTGATCGCCTACACGATAATTTCCCCTATGATCAACAGTTTGGTAATATATATTTGCACTATTTGATTTGCTTATTTCTTGGCTTTGTATAACTAGGCTAGAATCATTTGTTACATTTTTTCCTACTCCTATGTAAGCCATATTGTGTTGTATCAAATAAAATAACACGCCCGATCCGTCACCAACTGCTCCAAAATTTCCATATACATTTGCTGACCCTATTGACCGTAGCTCTGCTCCAAATATAGTTGTGCTTCCATCAGAAGAAAGATGTCCTGTACTTCCATTTGTTGCATACAACCCCCTGTTTGCAAAATATGTAAAAGAGTTTAACCATTCAACTCTTACACCATTTGTCATAGTTAATGCATCTACACCTGGGGTAATAAATGTCACACTATGAAATAACATACTAGCTTCTTCACTAGTGCTTGTAACATTTGCTCCGTCGACTAAAGCTCCTTTACCTGCATCTCCAGCATCAAATCCCCTTGGGTCACTTACACTTGTTACACTTCCTTTTGTGATTACTGTAACATTTTTTATATATGGTGATCTTGTTGTTACGGTTGTGTTGTTAGCAAAACTAAATGCATGCCCTGGACTATAAAAATCTTTTATAGTCAAATTTTGAATTGTTGTTTCGCCATTCATTAAAAAACAGTTGTTTGTATTTGTTGCTGACGTAGGTTTTATTATTGTGTTTCGCAAATCTAAGCCTGCTACAGTTACATTAGTAGGTACTTCTAAAGGAAAAATTTCTTCGTATTCTCCTGGATATATAAAAATAGTTACAGGACCTTGCACACTAGCATCTGCTCTTGCCAACGCTTGTTTTACTGTTAGCAAAGGTCCATACATATTGTCGCCAACATTACTATCATTTCCACCTTTAGCAACATAAAAAATATTGCCTTGGGGAATATGAAAACTAGTTGTTCCAACTGTAACACCTTGTGCAAAAACATTTGCAGCTTCAACAGTTTCTATCTCAAGATTATTCCATTTTTTACCGTCAGCTCCGATGTTGAATGTGTTATTTTGATCTGGAATTAAATCAGTTGCAATGTCAGCGTTAAGAACGATATTATCGTTGTTGTCATTACCTATTGTAATATTACCGTCAGCCGTAATATTTGAATTGGAATGTAAATTACCAAAAACTTCTAAACCATTAAAAATCTCTACAGAACCTGTTCCATTTGGTAATAAATCTATGTTAGAATTTGAATTTGGAGAAGAAATAATGTTATCATTAATTTGTATGTTATCTGTAGCAAGTCCACTTAAGACAATAGCTTCAGGAGCATCTAAATTAATTGGTCCTGTTAGAGCTGTTATAGTATTTCCAGAAAAATCTAAATCTCCAGTATCGAACGACGATGTTATGCCTAATATCACTCCGTTCAATGTACCGTGTACATGAAGATCCGCTGTTGAAGTGGTGCCGGCCACCATAACTTTATTATTTGTTACGTCTAATTTTAATAATGGAGAATTTGGATTTGTATCTGCAAACGTCAGATCAATTCCGTTTCTTTCTAGATTATTTTGTAATAATGGTCCGGATATTCTACCTACTGCCATAACTGCTCCTTGCAGTAGTATTTATTGGTTATTTGTCGAAGTTATGTAATACGGTTACAGGTTTACCTACATCAGGTGCTGATGTAAATTTTATGTAATATCCATCAGCATAAGGCTGATTGGGTCCTGTTAAATTTCCACTTGTACTTTGTTCTAATGTATAGTTTGTTGTTGATATTTGGAAAACATTTTCAACAAACACAAGAACATTTTGTGCGGCCGCAGGTACAGGATAATCTGCATCACCACTTACTAAAGGTCCAAACACTGTTTCAGTTGCATCTCCATTACCTAGGTTTTGTTGCGTGATACCAGGATCTTGATTAGGCTCTTTAAACCTAAGTTCTCTCCAGGCTCCATTTTGATATGCTTCAAACTGATCATCGTCAGTGTTGTATCTCAAATGTCCATTAGCAGGACTGGTCGGACGCTGAGCTTCTGTGCCTTTAGGTACAAGCATTGTGTTAGTGCTGTCCATAATGATTTGACCATTAACATCGTACTTTATACCATTACCGTAGATATTACGTAGGTTAGTATTTTGAGCTTTCATTAATCTCATTTTATACTTCCAAGAAACTTACAACTGCACATATATTTCCATTTACATCACCAACAAATGATAATTTATCTCCTGCATCTAATACAATCCTTTCAGAATCAAATGTAAATGTTTCACCAGCAGGTAAACTTAACTGTCGTACTACACAATTCAATGTAGTAGATAACGCTTCTCCACTTGGTAAAATATGCATATCAAATTTTGATGTTTCTGCTTCTGGACTAGATCCTCCTGGATCATATGTATTACATACCATTATATTTGTGATAGCATATCTTTTTCCTGATGGTACAGTAATTATATCCTGTTGTGAACCTGTGCTTAATGTTAATGTTGCTATAGCCATATCTCTTCCTTAAAAAAGCATACTAAAAAGTAATGCTCTGTTTTTACTTATTATTTCATCTCTATCACTATTACTATTTACAAAAAATAGTCCAGTGTTTCCTTCTGTGTTGGCCGTATCTCTTGCATAAAATTTAACACCGCTTGCAGGAGAATTTGGATTGGATCCAGCATCATTGTCCCATGGTGTAGCATCTAAAACAAAACTATCTTTGACTAGCACACTGCCAACACCAGGTGCTGATAATTTTAAATCTTGGTTAGATATATTTGTAGAAATTTCATTATCTTGTATTTTTATATCTGCAACTTCTAATCTGTTTTGATAAATGTTTGCTATTACTGTTCCGTCTACTGCAACTTCAACTGTGCTTTCAACTCCTGTAGTATCAAAATCCTTTGTTCTTACACTAGTATCACCATCTTCAATACCAGGCTGTAAAAGATTAGATTGGCTATATGTTACGTAATCAACTACTGCTTTTGCATTTACAAGTCCGTCTGATTGTAAAGTAGGACCTCCTCCTGGATCAGTAATTTTAAAATCATTTAACACAGCATCAAATGCATAGTTAAAAATATTTCTTTCATAATTTACTGTGCCAGCTACGTCTATATAACTTGTAGGAGTTGTAATATATAGTGTACCTTCAGCGTTAATACTATTTGTTGTAATAGGAAGTGTTGCACCATTTATATCTTGGAACTTCCATGCGCCTGTACCTGATGAGCCACCAGTTTCAAATGCTGTTTGCTCATTGAATACAAGTCTTGCCGCAGGAAAACTTCCTCTATCAACTTCAATACCAGAAATATAATTTACAGATGCAGAAACACCAGCACCAGCTTCGCCTTCGTTGAGTGTGATAATATTATCTGCTATTGTAGTTACAGTTGATTCTACAGTTGTAGTTGTACCTTTTACTTCTAAATTTCCGTTTATAACAGTTGTGCCTTGAACAGTTGAAGCGCCTGCTGTAGTATCTAGAGTAATTGTACCAGTTGCACCATTACTAACAATAACTTTATAATTTCCATCAGTTACTTTTACTATCTTTGCCATTACGCTTCCTTATATTTTAGTAAAACTACACTAGATGTTGAATCGTGTTCAACTGTCCAGTTGTAAGTAATACCTTTGAAATCTTCTACTATGTTGTAAACAATGCTTGCAATGAATGCAAAGGACATTGTATAGTCTACATAGCCCTTTACACTCATTTCATTGTTGTTTAATTCTTCAGCCTCTTTTTCGACTAAAGTACAAACGCCTTGATTGCCTATATCATCTTTTACTTTGAAAGTGTTTGGTGAAATTTGCGAAACAATTTTTCCTAACAACGAAAAATTAGCATCTCCTATTTTCACATTCACTATCAAATCCTTAAGTTTGTATAGTATATCAAAAAAGACGTTTATTGGCCGTTTCATAGATTATGCCTTATGCGTCTTCTGTGAAATCATCATCGTCAGTACCTGATAATGTATTATCGTCACCAGCTTCTTCAACTTGTGCGGCACCATCTGAAGTAGATGTTGCAAAGTTCCATGCAACAGACTTTCCGTCAAATGCATTAGAGCCAGTATTACTTGGTTTTGCTAATGTTGCTTTACGTCCTGAAATTTTACTTACACCGTAAGTTTCGCCGTCATCCATTTTGAATGAAATTGCCATTTCACCTGCTGATAAGTTTGCAGGCAGTATCCCAGTTTTTAGTGTACAATCAAATGTACCAGCTGTTTCAATTTCTTCACAACGGAATTTTTTTGATCCTAGCTGTTTTACGATATAACCTTCTTTAACACCTGAGCCGTTATGAAAGTTTACTTTGATTTCGTTACCGGCCGCTGTAGGACCTACACCTGCAACTCCGAATAATCTTTTATTAAGTGGTCTTCCCATTTGTTTTCTCCTTTATAGAAGTCCGATGCCCGTTCTATGGGCTACGCTGTGGGTCACAGCATAAGTCCGCCTTGCGGCACACTATCTGACGTATGTATTTATCACAAAAGGAAAAAGGTATACAAGTTGCCTTGTATACCTAAAATAGAATAAGCAAAATAGGGAGGACTAGGTTATACCTCCAACCCCTCGACCGAGATACCATTCTCAAAGCCAGGGAGCCAAGTTCCGCTCGGGAGAGCGATGTGACACAACGTATTTCTACAACCATGCCTGGGTACCACCCCTAACTTGCCAAGTTCGACGCTCTGGT